>VOFG01001090.1_pt1 | contig 28244 bp, 40 predicted proteins | sample 5384171 | NCBI WGS metagenome assembly VOFG01 (sample SAMN12384726, study PRJNA508395) | human gut metagenome | isolation source: healthy gut F | host: Homo sapiens
GGGATATTTGAAAACACCCGACATATTTCCTCCCTGATTGAAGAACATCTCGCCGTACTGCTGTGCCGAGACCGAGAGTGCGAGGTTGTCGCGGTGAACGGCAATCGGACTCTTGCCCACGATGCCGTCGGTCGAAAGCCCCTTGAGGTGGATCATATCCGAGACCGCAAGCATCTCGCCGCTGTCCAGCCGGTAGAACAGCTCTTCATTGTCAGTAAGCACCGGTGTCACCTTTGCCGGATGATAGTATTTGAGCCGCACGGGGCGGTAAAGCCTATCGCGGTAGATGCGGGCATAGCCGTTTCCCCAAAGCGTACAGGAGATCATCAAGAAATGCATCAGGTCGAAACGTGTGGAGTAATCGTTCGGCCTCTGAAGAATATGTGCTGAAGGATGGACGTATTGCCGTTCGCGGCCCTTCGGCATCCGACGGTAAAGGTGGATAGGCAACGTACCGACAGTTTCGGAGAGGATACGCACGCAGGCCCAGACTGCCGTCAGCGCCAGCGAGCCCTCCGGTGTGATGATCGGACGGCTTGTCTTATCGGCCACCATGTCGGCGGTCAGCGCCTTGTTCACGGCAGCTTCGAACTCCGAAGAGATTACTCTTCGTTCTGTCCGTGATATGTCGAAACCGAAAATCCGCATCTTGTCTGTTCTTCGGAAGCAAACATAAGATGCGAATGACGGGATATGGCGAGACAATGTCCCTACCGGATACGACGGAGATTCTCCCGTTCTTTACGCATACGTCGCTCCAGTACCTTGCGGAACGAGTCGAACTCGGCATAGCGGCGATGACCGGAGACATTGATGTGGAAATCCTCCAATCGCTCGTAGGCTTCCAGTTGCGAGGGGTATAAATCCTGCATCTCGAAATAGTAGTCGGCGAAGCCTTCGGCCGAGAGCAGTTTGCGCATGGCGGGAGATAGCGGCGCGATGGCCGCCAACTCCGCCTCGATCTCCGCGCGGCGGGCTCGTTTGTGCGGCGCATCGCAGAGCCGCGTCCGGTAGTTGTTTCGTTTCATAGCTTACAGAATCAGTAATCCCCGTTCGTTATAGGGGTTGGTTTCGTCTTTGGCCTGCACGGTCATCCATTCTCCCAGCGCCATGATCGAGGCGACGATGCCGTCGATTTTCTGTACGGATTTGCGTTTGTCGGGTTTGATGTTACCCGCCGGATCGGTCTGCACGACTGTCGAGGCGAGCATCCACCGCAGCACGGGATTACCGAAGTGCTCCACCTCGCCCGTCAACACCAACGCCTCGAACTGTTTTGTCGGAGCCGACATCGAACCGAAGCCTTGTCCGAAAGGAGAAAACTCCATCCCCTCGTTCTGAAGGTCGATGATCGTCTGCGACGCATTCCATCTGTCATAGGCTGTCGATTTAAGATTATAGTCGGCAGTGATACGCAGGATGTCGGCCTTGACAAAGTCGTAATCCACCACATTGCCCGGCGTAACGGTTACATACCCCTCGGCAACCCATCGGTCGTAGTTGATATTCTCCTTTCTGATCTTCTCCAGCATCTTCTCCTCCGGAATCCAAAAGTGCGGCAGAAGCTGGAACTTATCGTTCTCATGGAAGAGCAATACGAACGCCGTGATGTCGCCTACGTTCGATAGGTCGAGACCACCCCAGCAGTCGCAACCTTTCAGGTCGGCGGGAACGGTCGTGCCGATACACCTCATCCACGCCTCATCCAAAATCCATGTCAGCTCGGCATCGACCCACAGATTGACATTTTGGTCATCACGTTACGGACGGCTTCCGGCCGGTTCTTGGCATCCATGACCTGCGAGGCGAGGTAATCGACCGAAAGCGATACGCCGAGATTGGGATTGGCCTTGACCCACATCTTCGGATTATCCCACTCCTCTTTGTCGTCGAGCGTATAGACGATGCCGAAAAGCGAGTCGTCCCGGTTCACGCCCCGCAGCACCTTGATTACGTTATCTCGATAGGCGAAGCAAGCTCCGGCCTTGTTGAACCCTGCCGTCGTGATGATGAACATCAGGGGTTGCCGCCGTGCGCCGAAGGCCGACTTGATGACGTCGAACATTCCGCTGTCCTTATGGGCGTGGAATTCGTCGATGATGCCGCACGAGGGGTTCAGACCGTCGTGCGTGCCGTAGTCCGATGAGAGCGGCTTGAGCATCCCGCCTTTCGCCTCATAGGTAATCGCATTGCGGAAGACCGAGAGGTATTTCTTCAGATCGGTGGCTTTAACAATCTCGGCGGCGTCCGAGAAGCAGATTTTCGCCTGATCTTTGACCGTTGCAGCCGAATAGACCTCCGGGCGGCTCTCGCCATCGGCAAAAAGCATATAGAGTCCGATGCCTGCCGAGAGCGCCGTCTTACCATTCTTGCGGGCAATTTCGACATAGGCATAACGAAAGCGGCGCGTACCGTCGGATAGCATCCAGCCGAAGATGTTCCAGACGATGAACTGTTGCCACGGTTCGAGCAGGAACTTGCGGCCTGCCCACTCGCCTTTGGTGTGCTTGAGGTTTCGATGAAGCGGATCGCACGCGCGGCAGCCTTACGGTCGAAGTACCAGCCACGGTCGAGGGCATTCTCCAAATCGGAGAAGTAGCGTTCGACGGCGAGGCGCACATATTCGCAGACCGTGAGTTTGCCGCCGCGTACGTCATAGGCGTATTGTTCGGCAGGGTGCAGTTTCATAACGACAGACAAGCAATAATTTATTTAATCTCTTCAAATTCGGCAAAATCGTCCTTGGGAGTATCGTCCGAGAACAAAGCAGCGACACGGTGACGACTCGATGGCGTCAGACCGAACTCGGCAGCCAGCGACTTGGCATTGGCAAGGGCCGACTCGGCGACCTTGCGCTTGGGGTTGACGATGGTCGTAGTGCCGGACTTGGTCGCTACCTCTATCGTGCAACCCTCCTTTTCGACAGCTCGCATCATGTCGTGGTACAAGCCCATTTCGCGGGCGTAGGCCACGACAAGATCCACGCCGACCAAATCCAACAGCCGGTTGTGTATCAACTCCGTCGCCACGACTTCGAACACCTTTTTCGCCGTTCCCTTCAGGCCGGAGCGCGGAAGCGACACGACGAATGTGACGGTCGGCGTCTTACCACTCTCCATACGGCACGGTTGATCCGTCCCGCGCAAGGATTTCAATTCATCCGGTAGTTTTTGCGTCCTTTCGTCATTTTAACATTTTAAGTATTTACATTTTTTGTAATAACAGAATTTGTTTTATATTTGCAGTGAACAAATCTTAAAAAAACGTATGGAAACACCGTTTATATTCGGGAAGATTGCAACCGAAAAGAACTTTACCGACCGGAGACAAGAAACTGCGCATTTGGTATCCAATTTCGGGTCGCTGATCAATACGATCATCATATCTCCGCGCAGATGGGGCAAAAGTTCGCTCGTGCATAAGGCTGCGACACTTGCCAGAGAGCAAAATAAAAATCTTCGGATATGTACGCTCGATTTGTTCAATGTCCGCAACGAAGAACATTTCTACACCCTGCTCGCACAAAACGTCATAAAGGCTACCTCTTCGCGCTGGGACGAGGCGGTCGAGAATACGAAAAAAGTTCTTCTCGCGAATCGTTCCCAAATTGGTGATCGGCAATGATCCCTCGAATGAAATATCGCTGGATTTCGACTGGGAGGAGGTCAAACGGAATCCCGACGAGATTCTCGATCTTGCAGAAAACATCGCCGCGAATAAGGGTCTGAAAATCGTGATTTGCATCGATGAATTCCAGAATATCGCGGAGTTCGACGAGCCCGAATATTTTCAAAAACGTCTGCGGGCGCATTGGCAACGGCATCAGCACGTCGCCTACTGCTTGTACGGCAGCAAGCGGCATATGATGCTGGAGGTGTTTACCGACTCCTCAAGCCGTTTTACAAATTCGGAGATCTGATTTTCCTGAACAAAATAGAGACACCGTATCTGGTCGATTTCATCAAGGAACGGTTTGCATCCACGGGAAAGATAATCGCCGATGAGGCATGCCGATCGATTGTCGAATTGACAGACAATCACCCGTACTATGTCCAGCAGTTGGCGCAACTTTCGTGGCTCAGAACAACGGCTACCTGTACCGAAGAGATTGTCAAGGAAGCTCACGCGTCGCTGGTCGAACAGTTGAGTCTGTTGTTCGTAACGATCACCGAAACATTGACGACCCAACAGCTCAACTATCTGAAGGCTTTGATAGCAGGAGAAACGGCCATTACCTCTACGGAAGTAATGTATCGATATCGCATCAGTTCGCCTACAGCGGTAGCTCGGTCTCGCAAGGCGCTTATCGAGAAAGACATTCTCGACAACAAGGCCGGAGTCGTGGCGTTCCAAGATCCGATTTATGCCTATTGGCTCAAGCATAGTTATTTTACAGAATAACATCATTCGGTTGTTCCGAGGTGCGGTTTCGATCGCACCTTTTTATAAATCACCCCCGTCGCCACGACTTCGAACACCTTTTTCGCCGTTCCCTTCAGGCCGGAACGCGGAAGCGACATAATAGCAGTTCCGTAGGAGCGGCACTGCCAGCCATGCGACAAGGCTGATCCGTCCCGCGCAAGGATTTCAATTCGTCAGGTAGTTTCTTACGTTCTCTTGTCATTTTATCTTTACAGTTTTTGTATTCACATTTTATGTTATCGAATAGAATCTTCATATATAATTTGCCGGTATCGGCAAATTACACTATCTTTACCCTCGAATTCGGGAATTGAACTTGCCGATAAACGAAGTGTATGGAGTATATATCAGTAATCGCATTCGCCGAAAAATACGGCATTCCAGAGCGTACGGCACGAAACTATTGCGCCGAAGGGAAAATCGAGGGTGCTTTCCTTACGGGAAAGACATGGAACATTCCTGCGGATGCCGCACTACCCATGCGCAAGCGTCGTCGTTCAAAAAGAATCGCCTTTACTCGCTGCATTGCGTGAACAAAGGAGATGAAGCTCAAAGGCGGCATCTATCATCGCACACAGATCGACCTGACCTACAACTCCAATCACATCGAGGGCAGCCGCCTGACGCATGACCAGACGCGTTACATCTTCGAAACGAATACCGTCGGTATCGAAGGCGAGAGTGTGCGTATAGACGATATCATAGAGACGACAAATCATTTCCGTTGCATCGACCTCATTATCGATCGTGCCGAAGAGAGGGTTACCGAATCGCTTATCAAAAGTTGCACGCCATCCTCAAATCGGGGGACATCCGACAGCCGCAAGGAGTGGTTCGCCGTCGGAGAATACAAACGCCTGCCCAATGAGGTAGGCGGGAACGAAACCACTGCACCGGAAAATGTGCGCCGCGAAATGAAAGCCCTGCTTGCAGAATACAACGCCAAGCCGAAAAAGTCGTTCTCAGACCTGCTCGACCTGCATCAGCATTTCGAGTCCATACATCCGTTTCAGGACGGCAACGGGCGCGTCGGCCGGCTCCTCCTCTTCAAAGAGTGCCTCGCAAACGGCATCGTGCCTTTCATCATCACCGACGACCTGAAAATGTTCTATTACCGAGGCTTGCAACGCTGGCCTGAAGTAAAGTATCTGACGGACACCTGTCTTACCGCACAAGACAACTATAAGGCGATACTCGACTATTTCAAAATCAAGTATTGATTCTATTCGATATTTCAAAGAGCGTTTTGCAAATCCTAATTACGACACCTTCGTTACGATAATTCCGTAACGCAATTATCTCAATTTTGCACGCGCGTACAGAAAAGGGGGGCTGCGATTACATTTCGTGACCTCTGAAGGAAATCCACCCCCTACCACCAATCAGCTCTCGATATTTTTTCGTGCCAGAATAATACTTTTCATAATTTTGCGTTATCTTTGTACAACAAACGGCACAATAACTTGTGCAATAAAAATTAGAACCATGATACTCATTGCAGCTTCGGAATTCCGAAAAAACCAAAAGAAATACTTTCAGCTCGCTCTTACAGAGAAGGTTGGTGTGAAAAGCGGAAACATTGTTTTCGAAATAACTCCAAGCACGGAAGTATTTGTCAACCCAACTCCGAGCGGAGATCCATACTTCGACAATCCAAGTAACCTTTGAAGCAATAGAGCAAGGCATTGCCGACATCAAAAGCAGGTCGTGTATCTCGTATGTGTCTCTTGAGGATATTAAATTAAAATTAGGGTTATGATCTATTTGCTGGATGTTTCCCTGCGTGCTTCGAACGATTTGGAGCGACACAAAAAATCGGGAAATAAAAACTTGCAGAGAAGGTCTATAATCTTTTTGTCGAACTTGCCGAGCATCCCCGTACAGGGACAGGAAAACCAGAGCAGCTGCGACACACATGGAGGGCGAGGTCTGGTCGCGAAGAATCGACTCCAAACATCGGTTGGTATACGAAATCAGGGAAGCCGAACTGATTGTCATCGCTATCTCGGCTTATGGGCATTATGGCGATAAATAGATCTGTTTTCATAGAGTTTCTCTTATTCCCCGGTTGCGAGCCGGGGTCTTTTTTGCTCGTAGTTTAAAGTATTTCATATATCTTAATCGGAGACAAAGTCCCGATTTATCGGGATCAAAAACTTGTTGCGACAATCTGCGACACATTTAGTGCGCCAACAATTATTCGTTGATTATCAAACCGTTGCTGCGATTTCGGGGGCAGATCCGACACTTTCCGCATCTTTCGTATCTATATAATAATCAATGTGTTGCATTATATTTTTAGCTTAATTAATTGTGTGTTAATTAAACCTATCTCTTCTTCCGTCGATTTTTCTTCGGTTTTGCAATCAATCCGGCAATCAGATTCGAGGGACTGCGTTCGAGCAGTCGTCGTTGCTGGGCCATCTCGATATAGATGCGTGTGGTCTGCGTGTCGCTGTGACCGAGCATATCCTTGATCGTCTCGACGTCCACTCCGTTTTCAACCATCAGACTGCCGCAGGTATGGCGCAGCGAGTGCGCCGTGATATCCGGACGGTCGATGCCGATCTCCCGAAGCCGACGCTTGACGATGGCGCTGATCGTTACCTTCGCCAGCCGTTGCCGGCGGCCTCCATGTGCGTGGCTGATGACCAGCGGTTCTTCCTCGGCGAAGTCGCGGCAAGCGATGTAGTCCTCGAGAAGTTCCTTAATCATCTCCGGTACGGCAACCGTATCGCGTTTGTCTACCTTACCCTTTACGCTGGATATGGATGACAGTGCGTCCGTTGTAAGTGTCGAAGTCTCGGATGTCGATGCGGGCCACCTCACAAGCGCGGAGTCCATTGGTCAGCATCAATGCAACGATCAACTTATCCCGTTTACCCACTACGGTCGAGGTGTCGATAGAGTCCATAAGCCGCGCAGCCTCCTCTTGCGTCAAGGCAGCTTTGTAGTATTCTTTGTGTTTGATGCTGCTCTTGATGCCCGCACCGATATTGTCGCAGTAGCGTTGTCCGGCACAGTAAGCGTAGAAGAGCTTGACGACCGTCACATAACTGCAAACCGTCAGCACGCTCTTGCCGCTCTGCTGGAGGTAGCGTTTGTAGTCGATGATGTGGCGACGCTCGGCATAGCGGGGATCGCATTCCTCGGCTGAAAGCCAGCGGAACCACAATCCGATCTTACGGCAGTAGTCAGCTTTCGTTGCCGGAAGGATGTCCGTTTCGGCAAGCCAGTCATCGACAATTTGTGTCAGTTTCAGGGTCGTTCTCATGTAAATTCCAAAGCATAAAAAACGTGCAAGCCCATATCGGTTTGCACGTTTTCTGTTTCTGTATAGTTATTCTCTACTCTTGTCTTATGACCTGTTCTCTCAACACAACCGGATCACGGCGGCAATCGTAGATGGCAATGATGTAAATCGCATCTATCTCCGCATCAACTCTATATACAACCTTATAATTCTTGGTCACGACAAGCGAGCGATATTCCAAATCCAAGCCGTTCAATAGAGGATCGACCCGCCCCTGAAAAGGAAGGAGCGCCAAACTCGAAACACGAATCATGAACTCTTCGTAAAGCGACATAGCCGATTTTTCGTTTGTCGCCACGCGATGTTCATAAATATCTTTCAGATCTTTTAATGCCTCCTTAATCCAAAAGATCCTCATTGTATTCCCAATTCACGTTTTACCTCTTGGTGGGATATCACCAATCCCTTTCGAATTGCCTCTTCCGAACTGGCAATTCGAGAATGCAACTCCTCGACAGAGTATCGACAAGGCGGTATTGTCGATTTGGCTTTTCGAACATATGCCATAATATTCGCAACCATTATCTCGTCGTCTACATGAAGGAGCATCTCAATAATCTCCATTTTCTTTGCATTAAGCTCCACTGTCGTCATAATTTCCGATTTTTCTACAAAGATAACGCAAAATTTGTGCAAACCAATATGTCAAAGAACTCTTTATTCAATCTAATGGGCGCAGGCGGCTCCATTTTTCGCTTGCAAACCACGACCGCGTGCGCCCATCGTCATCGGTTTATATCATAGGCAATCAGGTATTGGTTATCTCGTGTGCGATTCGAGGCCCGACTTGCGGTTGTGGCACGGATGGCAGAGGCTCTGAAGGTTGGCCATGTCGAGCTTCGCACCGCCCCGATTGATCGGAACGATATGATCGACGACCTGTGCGAGCGTCGTAATGCCCCGCCGCTGGCACTCCTCGCAGAGGGGGCACTGTTCCAACTTCAGGTTGCGGAGCTTCCGCCATGCGGTCGATCGATAGAACTTCGTGTTCGGATACAGGCGTCCTTCCTGCACGCCGCGCTCCGGTTGCCACGGGCGTTGTACGGTTTTCTTGAGTGTTGGCATAATTGTCAATACATTTCAGCGTTAGTTTTCGGTTAAGTTTCACAGTTCACCATCGGAGCAATCCGACGGTGTCGTACTATCCGGTGTCGCCGCAGCGACTCAGAATATTACATCGGTTCGTAAAGGCAGGTCGTGGTCTTCGGTCTCGAAGCCTACGACCGCAATGATTTTCGCGTTGGGATACCTCTGGCGTAGTTCGGCAGCCACGACGCCGTAGCGGGAGAAGTCGGCGAGGTAGGCCGAGTCGCCGTAACGTTCCCGGCAACGGCGCATCGCATCGATGTCGCTCTCTTCCCATTTTTCGATCTCCCCATGATAAGTCGAATACTTTTTTCGACCGTCTTTGAGATGATGGATGATTCGTTGCAATTTCATATTGTAGTATTTAATCGGTTAGCGTAAAGAGTCGCCGCGGAACTCGACCACACGGCACAGATGTCGCAGCCGGTCGAACGTCCGCTCCCCGTAGCGGTTCAGCAGGTCGCCTTTGGTGAGGTTCGTCGAGAGAAAGAGCGGACGGCCATAACGTTCGGCTGCGTTGATGATTCGGTTGAAACCTTCGTAGCGTTCGCCGTAGTCGTTGATCATCGGTTCGACACCCAACTCGTCGATAATCGGATACGGACATCGGGTGAGGTAGTCGAGACAGGAGGTTTTCGGGTCCATGCCCATCGTCGAAGCTGCGAACGGATACGGTTTGTTCAGCTCGTCGGCGTGTACGGCGTAGGCGGAGATCTCTTTCATACCGAGCAGTACCGGAACGAGGCCCGTCGTGATAATGCTTTTACCGCGTCCGCAGTCGCCGATAAGCAGCAGCCCCACACCGCGCGTATCGTGCATCCAGTCGATCACCTCGTCGTATTCCGGCAGATGGTGATAGGTCGCAATCGTCGCATCAAGCCGGCGAAAAAGCGTCCGAAAGAGTGCGTCGCATACCTCGCGGTCGCCCCAAGAGAGACGTGTGGGATTGCGAACGATCAGTTTACGGTCGGTGACCATCCGGTCGATAAGGGTGGCGATATTCTTCTCCATAGCGTTTATCTGTTTTTCGATTCGTCATTCATTACCTCCGTGCGGCCGAAGTTTTCGAGCAGGCGTCGGCGTCGCTCCTCGTCCACCGGTTGTTTGATCTGTCCGATCCGCTGTCCGGAGGCCGGATGGCTGCGACCACTCCGAGATAGCGGGTTTGTCGTTTCGCTTCCGAAAGTCGCAGCGGAGGATTCTGGAAGTTCGAAGATGCCCGCCCAGTTATTGGCGATGCTCTTGTCGATGATCCGGGCCGCGAGGTCGGGATCGCCGTGCGAGAGGTTGCGGAGCATCGTATGGAATTTCTTGATCGAGAGTTCGCTTTTATACCTCTCGCCCCGGCTCTGCTTATAGTCGAGCCATGTTTTGACCAGCTCCAGCCAGCGAGGTTCGGCGATGAACTCAAGGTCGAAAGCATCCCTGTGTTTTACATAGGATCTCTTCTTTCCCCATACCCCTTTTTATCTCTGTATTTATTTTTAATAGATATATAGGTCGAATCTTCGGTTTGTGTACACGGTTGTGTCCGTGTGGTGGACGTTTCGGCGGTTTTTATGCGTCCATCGCCCGTTTGTGTCCGCATGGTGGACACAAGTGCGGACATTTCCGGAGGGATGTCGCTCCCGGCGGGAATTTGTGTCCACGGTTGTGTCTTTGTCGTGGACATTTCCTCTTCCGCATCGGGCGGTTTCCCGTTTTGCGTCCGTGACGCGGACACAACTGTAGACATTTCAGAGGCATCCTGCATTGGAATGACGGTTCGAGTTTCCGTTTGCGTCCGTGTGGCGGACATTTCCGCAGCCATGAAATGTTCCTCGAAACTACGAATTCGGTAACAAGTACTACGGCGGCCGGAGGTCGTGTCGAAGTCGATAAGGCCGTAATCGCGCAGCATATTCCGCTCTTTGTAGACGGCCGACCGGGACAACTTGCTCCGCAGGCAGAGAACTGCAACAGGTATGGTTATCTCCGTCGGCCAATCCGAACGATAAGCCATGAACATAAGTGCATACCAAAGGGCGATGCCTGATGCAGTGAGTTCGTGCGTTTCCAACCACTCGTTGAACATCCTTATCTCGGTCTGGTAATTCATCGACGGAAGTGGAAACCTTGCTGCTGCTCGAATAGAATATCCTGAAAAGTCCGTGTCTGCGGGCGCGGGATCGACGGCTCATCGGCATTCGCCTCAATGACGAAACGATCCCGGATGCGGTACACTTCGGTATAAGGGAAAAAGATACGGCCGCCGATGCGGATACGCTTGATGTAACCGCTGTTATACCACCGTTCGACCGTCCGGTACGAAATGCCGAGTTCGGCGGCCATCTCTTTCTTGGTTAAAAGCTTAACCGTATTATTGACCATGCCGAGGTCATCGATGCAAGTATCCATAATTTCAGTATTTTTCTTACTGCAAGGATACGACGACACCGAAAATAAAAAGCAGACGTCGAATAAGACGTCTGCTGATTTTGTTTTGTAACACGCTGATTCAGCGATGCAATTTTCGGCCTCCTCCCGAAACACGATGCGCATTTTGTCGAGAAACGGCGTATCGTTTTTCTTGCGGGAGAGCAACTTGGTCTTGCGGTCGTAAGGCGCTGAAATCGTCATACCGAAAAATTCGCTCGACGAGTTTTACAGTATCCGTATAGCTCATCGGTTCACCGGAATTCGCCGATAACCGTCCGGCAATCTGAAGTGGAATGGTATATTCGAGCAGCTCGGCAATCGTCCCGTTCCAGCGGGCCAACGGAGTGTTGTCATCGGGAAAGGAGATGAAGCGTTCCGGATGTTCCAGCTCCATGCGGACGAGGTCGAGTTCGCAGTTTATGAAATAGATGCCGCGAAGCAGCATCTTCGATAAAACGGTATTTTTTTTCCGCCCCTCCTGTGCGGAATTCCTCTGCGGCAGCCGATAATTCATGGCGAGCATAATTCAGACTGCGAGTCCGCTCGGCTATATCTTTTTCACTGCGGCAGTAAGCGTGCAATTCCGAAATAAATTCATCGAGCGCCGTATGCAGGTCGGCAGCCACCGCGGGCGCCGAACCCGAATCGGATAATAAAGACCATAATGCGGTCTGGGAAAATCGTTTCATATGTGACATGCTTGAAAATTTAGAGTCATAGGTAGGTCCGTACATTCGTCATCGGTTGATTCGTCGGATTGTTTTTACGTTATCGGGGTATCTGTATTGGTCGAAAGTTCGTTCGGTGCGGGTTCGCCGACGAGCATTTCCGGAGGCTGCATTAGCTGGGGCGTCGCCTCTTGCCCCGTGTGTTCCTTTCGCGGGCCTTGGCGGTGTCGTCGCCGGTGTCGCCGCCGGTGCGGGCGGTTCTTTCTTTTTGGGGCCGCCTGGCGTCTCTTGGGGCGGTTCCAGCCGCCGGTCGGGGTCTTCGACGCGCAGGTTCTTCCAGCGTTCGTCGAGCACGAACTTCCGCATCAAGGGCGCGGCATAGCCGTATCGGAACAGGATGCAGCGGGCGAACATCCTTTGCCGGAGCCGGTAGGAGCGTGCGCGGAGGAACGTTCCCAGAAAGGAGTTCACCGAGGCCAAGGCTCCGTGCAGACGTCGGGGTTCTGCCAGATACTCCGGCGGGCGATTCTGGAGGCGGTCGAGTTTTTTCCCGGATGCGGCGCACGGTGCCCGGAGCACGTAGCGGCGGTACGGTTTGACATAGGAGCCCAGAAATGCGATGCCGTGCCTCGCGTCCGCCAGCTTCGTCTTGGCGGGATGGAGCGTCAGCGCCGCATCGTCGCGCAGGAACCGCCCGATACGGGGGATCAGCGAAAGCAGATATTCCGGATCGTTGTGGACGACATAGAAATCGTCCACGTAGCGTCCGTAGTGTTTGAGCCGCAGCCGGTCTTTCATGAAGTGGTCGAAATCGTTCAGATAGAGGTTGCTGAAGAGCTGGGAGGTGAGGTTGCCGATGGGCAGCCCGCATCCTTCGGGCGCATGGGCGAGGCTTTTGCCGTGCGGGAGTCGTCCGAGGAGCCTGCGCTCGCCCCGATAGCGGCACTCTTCCAAGGGGTCGTGGCGGACGATCAGTCCGGTCAGGTAGGCTACGGTGCGGAAACGTCCGGTCGCGTCGTTGCGGCATCCGCTCCGGGGGTCGTCCTGCCTTCCGATCCAGCGCAGCAGCCGCTGCGCCTTGGCGTGCAGGATGTCGCGGTCGATGCTCATGAAATAGCTGCGGATGTCGAGCTTGAGCACGTAGCAGGGCTTCGTGTAGTTGAGCGAGCAGGAGCGGATATGGTGTTCGAGGCGTTCCACGCCGAAGCTGATGCCCTTGTTCTTGCGGCAGGAGTAGCAGTCGTGGATCAGGATGCGGTCGAGATAGGGGTGAGGTATTCGTCGATGTAGTGGTGCACCACGCGCTCGCGGAAGTCGGCGGCGATGACCTCGTGTACGACGGGTTCGGTTACGATGAAGCGTGTCGACGGCGCCGGACGGTATTCGCGCCGCAGGATGGAGGCGGCCAGAGCGGCCAGCTCCTCTTCCCGTTGCAGTTCGAAGCGTATGCGGCTGTGCGTCGTGCTCTTGTTGCGGCATGCGCGGCGGTAGGCGCGCAGCAGATCGGTGTAGAGTTCGTAATAGGCTTCGTCCTTGCGGGCCATGCAAATAAAAAATCCGGATGCCGGGCCGTGGCGTATTCCTCGACACGCACGAGGCGCAGCGGGAAGCGGTTGCCGACGTCGTTGTGGTTCACGTTCGCATCATTGAGGTTGAAGTTCAAGTTGCGGGCCTGCGACGAGTCGCCTGCGCCGGACCAGTACGACGAGGACCAGCAGTAGCCGTTGACGCCCCGGTTGGAGATACGGGCAATCCATTTGCTGAACCCGTGCGGGGACCGCCCGCCGGGGGCGGCAGACCCGCGCGGGAGCCTTCCGATACTACCGCCGCGAGCGGTGCCGCAGCGGCGGATTGCCGAATTCGCCCTGCACGCTCCCCGGCCCGACACGTCGGGAACGGGGACTCCGGCAGCCCGGCATCCGGTGTTGTTTTCAGGTGTTAAAGAACATCGGGGGCTTGCGCCCTCCGGCGGCGCCCGTATCTACGGCCGGCGTCTCGCTTTATGGACATGGTCCTCGGTCGGATCGGTCAGGCGCCGCAACCGCCGCGCCTTGACAAGCATGACGCAGACGACTACGGCGGCCGCCGCCAGTGCGACCAGCAGCAACAGCCATAGAAACTCGGCGACCGAGCCGAGCGCAGGGTCCCCAAGCAAAGAATCGTCCGCCCCGAAAGCGGCCGACCCCGAAGTCAGGATATACGACATATATTCGTGATAGATTTATCAGTTCGCATTCGTGCTCGTTTTCCCGCCCCGGCATTGGCCCCTGCAAGCGAGGCTCGGCCTGCGGCTTGTCGAAAACGGCGATTTTCGTTCTTCGTTTTTTCGGTTTCCGGTTTTGCAGCGGCTCCTCCGTGTTCGGCCGCCGGGCCGCCGGCAGCCGCGTTACGGCGGCGTTGGGTTCCGCGCCGCGGCGGCACGCACGAAGGCTTCCCACTTCTGCAGCTGCGAGGAGATGTCCGCCACCAGATCGCCCATCAGCACCACGTCCCGTTCCGAGAGCTGGTGCAGGCTCTCCATCAGGCGGAACAGCACCTTGAAGCGCACCAGATGGTCTCTGGCCTGCGGGATGTAGTGCAGCTTGCCCTCGGCGCGCAGGTTGGCCCGGTAGATGCAGCTTATGACCTCCTGCAGGGCCCGCTTGGCCTCTTCGCCCAGCGTGTAGCGGTAGTCGCGCTGCATGCGGGGCGTGCGGCGGTAGACCATCAGCAGCAGGTCGTAGGTCGCCTTGTAGACCGGCAGGTTCTCGTAGTTCATCCGTTGAGCGTTTTTTTCAGTTCCGACAACAGCAGCATGCACTCTATCGGGGTGGCCGATTCGAGCGCGAAGGCGTGCAGCCTCCGCAGCACCTCGCCTTCGGCGGCGCTGCGCCGATCGGCGACTTCGGCATTCGCACCCTCCGGTGCGTCCTGCTGCGCGGCGGCGGACACGGAGCCCGCAGAACGTCCCTCCGGAGCCTCCGCGCCCCCTCCGGCGGGTGCGCGCGGCCTGACCACGCTCAAGGGTACGCTCCGCACCCACGCCTCGTACTCCTGCTCGTCGAGCGCCTCGAACGGGCCGCTGACGACCACCGTACCGTCGGGCCTCCGCTCGGCCTTGCAGCCCTCCGCCAGCACCCCCTCGAGCGCCGACTGCGGGAAGCCCAGATAACACACCTCCCCGCCCAGCTTCTTGTAGTAGCGCTTCTTGACCTGATAGGCGCGCAGATGACGGATGAAACGCAGCGCCGAATAGCCGTACGCCCGGTAAAAGATCCCTTCGGGATAGAGCACAACCTCGCGCGACTCGCCGTTTTCGCGTCCGACGACTTCGATGATGCTATCCATGATTTTCAAAAAAAAATTTCGACCGCTTCGCGGTATTATGAGCCAAGCGTTCCTAAGAACGCTTGGCAATATGCTCAAATACACTCTGAATAAGACGGCAGTTCGCCGTCTTGATTATTCCTCGACACGCACGAGGCGCAGCGGGAAGCGGTGGCCGACGTCGTGGTGGCCCACGAGCGCATCATTGAGGCTGAAGTGCAAGAAGCGGGCCTGCGACGAGTCGCCTGCGCCGGACCAGTACGACGAGGACCAGCAGTAGCCGAGGACGCCCCGGGCGGAGATAGAACTTTGGCTTGGAGCATAGTAACCCGAAGCGGGGAACTTGAACTCGATGAAACCACCCTCCCAGAAACTCTCGTCGGCGACCTTTTCGATGCTGGTATTCGTATCGTCCTTCTTGAGCGCCTTGATCTTGATGGACAGGTAACGCTCCAACGGATTGCTACCGATCATACACGACTCCCAACGGTAAGCGGCGTACTGGCTGGTGCCTTGGAACCGCAGACCATAGACGGGAGCTATGTTGTAATTTTGGCCACTATAATTGACAGTGGAAGCGGTCGTACCCCTCTTCAACCAACTCTTACCCACAACCCTGATACTCGCCGTCGATCTCGTCGGGACTGGTCACATTGTCGGGGTAACCGTTCTGCTGATTCTTGAGGTAGATCGTTTCCTCAAACTCCTCGTCGGTCATAACGATATTGGTGGAGTTCGTCTGAAGATTGTCGTTCCACCACGGGTGACGCACCGGAGATACGTTGTTTTTCCGTCCACATGGGCAGCAACAGGTTCAACTCACCCTCGGTGGGGAGGCGGTACTTCTTACCGTCGGGACCGGTGAGAACGGCATCTGCGGCCGTCAGATTGGCATTCTTCAACTCCGTAAAGGTAACGTGATAATCGTCCAAGTCCAACGTCGTGTGGAACTCGGTGACGGTCTTTTGCGTGAAGTTGGCGCTCTTGACGTTGAACGGCGTGAACATGGACACCTTGAGGGCGGCGTTCATCTTATCCTGCTCGCAATCCACATCGGAAGGGATGTCGATGACGGTCCAATCCTCGTCGAAGAACTGCACCTCGACCTTGTCGGTGGTGATCGCCTGACCGTTACCCAACACGATCTTGTAGAGGTGGTTCCGCTGGATATGCACCCAATAATCCTGCGTCGCGCCCGTTTTCTTGAACGGAACGGTAAGCGAACCCTTGACGCCGCCGTTGATCGTATAGTCGATCTCGATTGTGGAATAGGCGTCTTCGCTGTTCTCACGCTCGTACATGTAGAACACCTTCTGCAAACCGCTGCCGGAATTGTTCTGCGTTTCGTAAGTATCTCCCAAAGTCTCGTTGCTGTTGTTCTTGAAGTTGTCGATATAATCGGGAACAGGATCGCCCGGAGCCTTCTGCGAGGCGTCCTGCTGCATCACGTAACCCTTGGCTGCGGCATTCGTCATTCTGATATTATTGATGACCATATTGGGCGTATTGTTGATGACGTCCACGCGGGCGACAGCACGCGTGAGCTTCACGTCGCAGGAAAACGAAGAGTTCAACGTGATCTCATCGCGGCCCTCCACCTGACCCATACCGCTCATGACGATACCGCTTTCCGGTGCCAACTTGGAAGCGTTGTCGTTATCCTCGAGCTGAACCGTTGCCAACGTCTTCATGAAATTCGCGATCGGATCACCCAGCGTAGGCTCGGCTATGGAAGCGTCGTTGGCCACGAAGACGAACTTCCGCTTCTGCAGGTAATACTGGGCCTCCAGAATCAACGAAAAGGTATAATTGCCTGCGGAAGTCGGAGTGGCCGAGATGTCGTGCTTCTTGAGGAAGGTCGCCTGACCGTCGTTTACGGCGAACTCGTACAACTTCAGATCTTGATCGCATACTCCGCCTCTTCCTGAACGACGGCCCGCGACTTGGGGTACACGACATCCCCGCTGCCGGGCAGCGAGAGCGAAAAACGGACGGTTATATCCCCGGAAGGCGTACCGGGCCCCTGCTCCGGGGCATCCTTCGTACACGAGGTCAACCCTGCGAGCAGGGCCGCCATCGCTAAAAATAACTTTTTCATCTCTAATCTTGTTTTATTCTATGTTTACTCTTTATGGCTCTATTTCGACACGACGGGCGTATCGTAATCCGAAATCATACTGAGCGTGTAGAAGGTGCCCTTGTCGGTAACCGTCGTTACGACTGCCTCGTTTACATCGAACGAAACGCACCATGCACCGCTCGTACCCAAGTCTTCCTGAGTAGCGCTCCAATAGTAACCTTTGGAGCCGCCTTCCTGCAAGGTCTGTTTGGTTGCGTCGGTGGATGCGTAGTAACCGTTGGCGGGGAGGGTGATCTCGATGTATTTCGAAGGCTCCGTCCATGCCATCGCCTTGACCTCGTCGATCTGCGCCGTACTCTCCTTACCCAGACCGATGATCTTGATCGAAAGGCCGGTGCCAGCGTCGAATTTGTAACAGTAGGCGGCAGCCTGCTCGGTATCCATGAACCGCAGGGCGTAGACGGCCTTATCGCCATCGTCGTACATCAGATACGACTGACCCAAAATCGGCATATCACCGATCTGGATACTTTCGTTAAACACCGAAGCCGTCATTTTACCAGTTTGGAAGCACACGAACGGACAATCGCTGGAAGCCTCGGTTTTCTCACGCAGCAGGAGCATCCACTCATTCTTGGTCGGAACTCGGTACTGCGTTCCGTGTTGATTGTCCTTGTCAACGTACTTACCGCTGGCCCAAGCGACCATGAAAGCCTCGTAAGCCGAAGCGGATGGAGTATTGTCTGCGGAGAAGCCGAACTGATTATCCGTATAGATCAATCCGCTCTCGTCTACGTTCTTGGAAGCGAATCGGTTGACCAACAGGCTGGCGTTCAGATCCTTCTCGAACGGCAGGTCGTTGAAGCTGAACGTTTCGGCTGCGGTCCAATCCATCACCTCCACCTTGCCGGCGATGGTCATGTCGGAATGCTTCTCGTTGAGAACGATCCGGTAGAGGTGGTTGCGCTTGAGCTGCATAGGCGTAGCAGTCCCCTTCGGATCCGTAACGAACTTGACCTCATGCGTCTTTTCCACGTCCAACCCGTCCACGGTATAGGTCAAAACCAACGAAGGCGTATGCCCGCCGTCCTGCTCGTTCAAGTGCTCGTAAGAGTAGATCTTGGCCTCGTACTTGGAATTTGCGACCTTCCCCTCATCCGGAGAGTCGGTAGGAGTGTACCCGGCCAAGGAAAGGCCCTCGTACGTTTTATTAGCGTCGTACGCAGCCTCGGCAAAATCGCTTTGGCTGTTGGGCGCAGCGATCCTACTGTTGCTTGCCCGGTTCTTGAACTCCACCTTGGTGATCGTGATGCCGCTGATGGCGTTGATGATGTCGAAACGAACCAGAAGCCCGCTGCATCGTTACGGTAACTTTGGTCGTAGCTCCGTCGTTGGTGCGGATCTCCTTGCTATCCACCGACACCATCAGGAACTGGTCGTTCGCATCGGGCGCCTGCGACGAGATCACCTGATTGAGATTATCCTCCGTAGCGGTACCGACCTCCAAACCCGTGATGGCGTTCTTGCATGTCTCATCGGCGTTGGCGACGAACCAGACGTCGAACGCCCCGGACTTCTTCATGTCGAAAGAATACTCGCTATCGGCGATATTCACCTCGAACACACCGTAGAGTTTACCGTCGGCATCGCCGCCCTTATTGAAGGCGACGGCCAACAACGACGAGATCTTTTTTTCCGCCTCGGTGGCGGCCAACGTCTGGCCGGACGCCGCCCGCGACACGGGCCCCGGCATACCGGCCGAACCGTTGAGCGTCAGGCTCACGAGGTGACCCCCAGCCGCCTGCGGCCCGCCATCTAAGGACTCCTCCTTCGAACAGGAGGTCATGGTCAGGACTGCTGCAGCCCCGACCACAAACAATAATCGTTTCATAACATTAAACATTGATTGAATGGGTTGAAAATTAAACTTGCCTTACTATTTCTTGCGGCTCCGCCGCTATGGTGCCTGCTGTCGGGCGAGCCCCGGGGAAGGGACTTGTCCGGATCCTCTTGCCATCTTCGCATCGTTTCTATGTATTTATCGTTCGTATTGTAATGTCTATCCATTTTATCCTTATATATTCCTCGCCCCGCCTGCGGCGCTCGCCGCGAAGCCGGACGCCCATTGCGAAAAACACCCCGCCCGCAATCTCCGACTTGATATTTCCTTCTTTATCTTTTTATTCTTATCTCTGTTTTTGTTTCTGTTTCTGGCGCTGTCTCTGTTTCTATTTTTGCTTCTGCTTCTGTCTCTATCGCTGTCTTTGTTTCTATCTCAGCGTCTATTTTTGCTTCTGTCTCTATATCTATATCAATTTCCGTTTCCGCTTCTGTCTCTGCCCCGCTTCTGTCCCCGCTGCGGCTGTCCTTGCATCGTCCCCCGCATCCGTTCCCTGCCTCCATCTTCCCCCCCCCGCTACCTCGGCCCGCTGCCTTGGCCCCGGACATGGCGGCAACGGAGCCGCGCTACGAGAAGATGCCGCCGTCGATCCAATCCGACACGTCGCCCTCGCCCCACGGACGAACCGCGACGCTGCCGTCGCTGCGGATCACGACCTTGATGCGGTAGTGCTGCCCCGTCTCGCGGTCGGGACTCCCGCCCCACTGCTGGAAGGCCCTTGTCAGGTCCAGCTCCGGAGTGCACGCCTCCTCGCCGAAGAACACCCGCAGCGAAGGTACGCACGCCGAGGTGTAACGCAACGTTACGAAGCTCCCCGTAAGCGTCTGCGACTTCAACGGTACGGTCGCCTCGTAACGGTCCCGCACCCCCTTGTCGCTCGGAAAGGCGTAGCCGCTGACCGTGGCGAGCGTCTCGCTGTCCATGCCGTAACAACTGGGCACGTTCCACAGCACGAGACGGTAATCTCCTACGCCCGGAGGCCGCAGCTCCCATTCCCACGCACGTCCAACTGGCAGTGGAGGTTGCTCATCTCCGTGACGAACCGCTGCGACGGCGCCGCGGTAACGGTGAACCGCGACCAGCCCCCGTAAAGCTCGCCGCAACGGAACCCCTCGCGCTCCGCCCCGCTCTGGCCGAGGACGCTCAACAAGAACCCCTTCAACCCCTCCGTAAGGTGACCTTCGAGGCGCACCCGATCCGAAGGGTTTCCTATGGCGACCATCGTATAGGTGCCGGGCTGCAGGTCGAGACGCTGCGACTGCAACGACACATCCCCCGCAGGAAGCATCGACACGAAACGCCCCTGAGCGTCGAACAGGTAGTGATCCATCGTATGGATGTACTGCGAGAACACCTCCTCCTGCCGGTACATATATTTATATTCCATGACCGTCTCCTCGCAACACTCGTCCCGGTAATCCTCCGTACTGCATCCGCACAACATGCCGCAACACGCCCAACACAACACGCCCAACCGACGGGTCGCAATGAGGATGATATGTCGCAGAGCCCGTGCCATCGACCATGCTCACTTCTGCTCATCATCCTCGTGCCCGAACTCCTCCCTTCCAACGGCGCAGCTGCTCCAGATTGTAGGCCGCACGCTCGGGGTCGCTCGTCAGCGCCTGCTCGAAATACGACTCGGCCTCGGCGATCTTCCCGCACAGCCAATGGTACACGCCAAGGTTGTTGGCGGCCATCGGATGCTCCTGCACGCGGCTCAGGCACAGGCGGGCAACCTCCAGATCCCCGCGCACCAGCGCCGCAGACGAAAGCGTTGATGTTGGCGATGTCGCTGTCGGGGAAATAGCGCACGGCGATGTCGTACTCGCGCCCGTACTCGCTGCGGCGGCGGATGATCGTCTGCTCGGTGTTCTCGCTGCGGGCGACCCCGTACATCTCCAACAGGCTCAGATCCTGCGGACGCGAGTCGAACAGCTCCCCGGCCTCGGTCTCGCCGAACGCCCGGACGCGGTAGTCGATGCGCATCTCCATACGGCGCAGGGGCGGAAACAGCGTCGAAGCATATATTTATAGGGCTCGCCGCCTTGCAGGTCCATCAGGCGCTTCTCGCGTCCGTCGAAGATGTCGTAGCTGTCGATGATGGCCAGAACCTCCCGCTTGGAAGGCATGCCGCTCTTCTCGACGGCGGCGCGAAGCCCGTCCCAGTCCTCCCCGCGACCCTGAACCGAGATGCTCCCGCCCGGAAAACCGTAACGCCGCTGCACGTAGTCGCGCATGCCCCGGCACGCTTCTCCGAAAGCTGCATGTTGTGCTGCCAGGTGTCCTCGGGAGACGCGTAACCCGTGATCGAAGCCCGCAGGATGCGGTAGGTCGCCGTATCCTGCGCCAACGGCGAGAAGATCGCATCCACCCGCGACAACTCCGCGGCGTTGTCGCCGAAATCGGGATAGACCTGCCAATGGTTCATCGGATAGTCGATGCGGATGGTAGCCGTGGCGGTACGCTCTTGACGGCTTCGGCCTTGGGCCGCAGAAAGGTTACGTTCGCCTCGAACAACGGCACGCTCACCACGGCGACCGGCAGCGGCAGCGAACCGGCGACCTCCACCGTACTGTAGACCGTATCGGCGACCTCCACCTGCCGCGCCGGAACGCTGACCGTCTCCACGGCGAGCGTATATTCCGCACAACAGGTGCGAACCCGCTGGTGCAGCTGCAACTCGCCGCTGCCCATCGACGCCGGCACGAAACGCCACGACGCGTAATCCTCACTCGCACGACGGCCCCGGTAGATGCGGACCCGGCAATCCGACTTGCGATCGGAAAGGGCCTCGCGACGCTTGTGGTATTTCACGCCCGAAGGCGTGAAGTAGCCGACCTCCGGATAACGGACCGTATCCTTGCCGCTGATATACATCGGAACCAGATGCAACGACCATACGCCCCGCAGCTTGCCGGCGATATCCGACGAAAAACGCACGTACAGGCTGTCGCCATGCCACGACGCCTGCGGTGCGCGAACGTGGCGCACTGCCGGATATTGACCTACGCCCCCGGGGACGACGCCCCCGAAAACGACTCCACTCGGAACTATCGACAAGAGCGAAAAGACGGATATGATTACTGCCTTTTTCATTGCATTCAACGGATATAATAGATGATGGAAACGGAAGCCTCGGTCGGACCGAAGTAGTGACGGCGGTAGCGCCCCAGCTTCCGACCGCAGGCGCCGCAGTTGTATTTGTCGTATCGCAGGTAGAGGTAACCCGCTCCCACGGAGGCTTCGAGACCCCAACGCCGCCCCAAGGCCCACTGGTACCCGTAGCTCAATCCGCCGCCCGCGGCCCCCCCTTGTAACGCACGCCGTCCAAGAACTTCGGAAAACCCAGACCGCCCACGTTGTAATGTCCGTAAAGGGCGTGCACGCCGAGGTAGTGACGCTCGAACGAACGGCAGAACCAATGCTTCACCTCCGGCTTGACCACCCAATGGTGCAGCTTCGGATTCACGGCAGAACTTCCGGCTGAACTGCGGTTCGGGAAGTTGAACGCATTGTAGCCGAACGAGGCCGAAAGGGTATAACGCGGCGAAACACGCACCTCGAGACCTACGTTCGGCGTCGTCGTCGCCCAATAAAGCAGATTGGTCTTCACGCCGAGCTGCTGCGAAAATGCCGCACCCGAACCGAACACCACGAACAACAACGCGAAGACAACCCGCAACGGACGAAGAACCGGACGCGGCGCACGGTCTCCCAAACCTGAATAACCCCTGCGAAACCGAACTCACTCCGCACGCTCGCTCCCGGCTCTTGCGTCGCTTCAAATCTCCGCCCGCCATCAAACGCCCGGGAAAACTTCCCGAACCGGCGCTTAACATCTGTTTTATCATTGCTCAATATATCTTATCCCAGCGCGAAACTCCGGGGGTTATATCCGGAATCCGCCGGTCTCTTTGCAAGAAACACTATATCTGGAGCAACGGCCTCGCAATGACGCGATTACGACATCCGTGCGGATGCATTTTTTTCAGTATGGCGGCTTTTTTTACAACAAAATGCGCAGTCGGGAACCGCAGCGGGCGGAAAAGCCGGAAATTCGACATATAGAGCGTGATTTATTGTAACACGCTGTAAATCAATAAAATAATTCGGGGGGGTAATTCATACCCCTATTTTGTTCTGCAAAAATTTGGCTAAATCGCTACTAATTAATACCTTTGTAGCGGGTATATAGTGTTTCTTGCAAAGAAACGCTATATCTCGTTCAAGGCTCTCAGTATCTCGTGATTCGCCCGATCAACGGCCGAATCCGCCAACGAATCCAGATAAATCCGCGTCGTCCTTTCGCTGGTATGACCCATGCCCGCACTGATGACCGAAAGCGGTATATCGCGCTTACGGGCCGCCGTAGCCCACGAATGCCGCGCCACATAGGACGACATGCGCAACGGCTCACCGAGAAGACGCCCGAGCCGCCGCAAGCGATCGTTATAGTAACCCAACGCGGTTCGGTACTGCCTGTAGGCCGTAGGAAGATCCTCGGAGGTGAGGAGCGGAAACAGGTACGGGCTCTCCGGGCGCAGCGTGCCGTAACGTTCGATGATGATACGGGCGCAAGGCTCCAGCCCAACGTGCAGGCGCTGGCCCGTTTTGCGGCGGGTGTAACTGAGCGTCCCGTCGCGGATGTCGCTCTTGCGAAGGAAAGCCATATCCACGAAGGCCATGCCCCGGGTGCTGAAGCTGAAGATAAACAGATCGCGGGCCATGGACAGCGACGGCGTGCGCCGCAGGTCGAGACGCTGCAACCGCAGCAGGATCTGCTCGTCGAGGGCACGCTTGCGGGTACCGTCGACGCCCGTATAGACCCCGCGGAACGGATACCGCTGCTCGACGAGCCCCTCGCGGACCGCCGCGTTGTAAGCCGCTCGCAGAATGCGCATGTAGAACGAAATGCTGTTGCGGACCAGACCTCGACCGCTGAGATAATCGCTGTACGCCATGACGACATCCGCGCTCAAAAGACCCAACGGAAGGTCCTGCCACTCCAGAAATCTGCCGAAACTGTTTCGCGCTCAGAAGGTAGTTGCGGGCGGTGCCTAATCTGCGCTGCCGTTTCAACAGATCGATACGCCTTGTCAGATACGACAGAATCGTCGACCGCTGCACCGATGCGCGGGAACGAAGACACGACATCCGTGAGCGTATAACGCTGCCCGCTATCCTCGAACCCTCGGATAATACTGCGCAACAGGAACAGGTCGCAGCTCACCCTGCGGCGGTAACCCGACAATGCCGGAACGACAGACGCCGCACTGCTTATTTCTCCCTGAACGGCGTCCCAATACTCCGGCGGAAGACGGTAGGCCGTCGTCACCTGTTTACTGGCCCCTCGATGGCTCAACTGGTAATAAATGATTCCGGCCTTGCCGGGTACTTTCGAGGATCTGAACTTTACTTTTATACTTGCCATAGTCGGTTTATTGGAGTCGCAATACAAATCTGCAACCGAAGATACGGCATATGAAAATCCTAAACGGCCTCTATAAGCCTCCCCGTCGACGAAAACCGATGAAAAACACGGCGCAAACGCGGAAATAATCTACAGGCGCGAAACAGAAGCCCCCCGTTAAGTAAATCGGTCGTATTCCTTCAGGCCTCGCACAAAAGCCTCTCCCCGTATATCCCGATTTCGGAGATTGTAAAATCGGATGGGTGAATACATCGAGTGCGGTTGAAGGGCCGGAAATGTTTGAACTCCGGTTCGTTTTTCAGCCATCCGTTCCGTACAGATACGATTTGAACACCCGACCGATACTGTTCTTGCAAAGGAAATCGAGAATGCGGCACAAGACGACATGGCGGCATAACCATCCTGTGACCTACAGGCAAAACATACGGTGAGTCGAAGCCGCATCAAAAGGTGATAACTACCCGAAAATACTGCTTATAACACCATACAAACGGCTTCTCTCGGAAAACCCCAGACGGATCACCGGGTGATTCCAGCTGGATCACTTGAAACCCCAGCGGGTTCACCGAAAAGCCGTCTCGAAAGAGATGGCTTTTTTTGTCGTTCGGCCTGTCCGGACGTTCCTTCGGTCGAAACGTCACCTCGTCCCATACGATCTTCGCATCGCAGGAGAGCGGAAAATCCCCATTTGTGGGTATTTGGCGCACGGTGAAAAGTCGCTATCTTTGCAACGAACGAAAGGATATTCCATTATGCACAGGCTCGGGAAATATACGGCTTCGGACAGGATGAGCGATCTGGTATGCGGCAATTACCATATCCTGCTCATCATGAGCCGGTTCGGTATCGCTTTGGGATTCGGCGACCGCACGGTGGACGAAGTGTGTTGCCAGAGCGGCGTCGACACGGCGACGTTCCTTGCCGTGGTCAATCTGCTCTACGACGAAGGCACGACGACCGTCGATTGCCGGAACGTCTCCCTCGAAGCGTTTTTGCGCTATCTGCACAATTCGCACGACTATTTCCTGCAATACCGTCTGCCGGACATCCGCCGCAAACTGAGCGAGGCTGTCGCCTGCGGCCGCGACGGGATTGCGGAGGCGATCATCCGGTTCTTCGACGACTATGCGGCCGAGGTACACAAACACATGATGTACGAGGAGGAGACGGTTTTTCCCTACGTGCGCCAGTTGCTTACGGGCGAATGTCCCGCGGGATACGACATCGAAACCTTCCACCGCCAGCACGATCAGATCGAAGCCAAACTGACGGAACTGAAAAACATACTGATCAAATACTATCCCGCTTTGGAGAGCTGCGGCAAGGAGATGAACGGCGTGTTGTTCGACATCTTTCTCTGCGAATCCGAGCTGGCCTCCCATAACGACCTTGAAAAACAGGCTGTTCATTCCGGCTGTTGCGGAGGTGGAACGTAAAATCCGCGACGCACGATGAGCACTTTCCTGAAAATCGTCCTGGTCGAGCCGTCGCTGATTCTGCGCAGCGGTATGAGTTATGTCCTTCGACGGTTGACGACATTCGACGTGCAGGTCGTCGAGACGGGGGAGACTGAACAGTTGGAGGAACTGATCGCCGAAGCGGCTCCCGATGTGTTGATTATCAATCCGTCGCTGACAGACGAGGAGATGCTCCGGGAATTGCAGCAGAAGTCGTTGCGGTTGATCGCGTTCCAGAGTGCCTTGGCCGATGCCCGCCTGATGCAGCGTTTCGATGCCGTCGTGTCGATCTACGACACGGCCGAGCAGATCAAGGAAAAACTCCGTTCGGTCTGCAATTCGCGCGACGGGGAGGCTTCGCAGGAGTTGCTGAGCGCACGCGAAAAGGAAATTATCGTCGGAGTGGTGAAGGGTTTGACCAACAAGCAGATCGCCGAGCGCCTGTTTATTTCGGCGCATACGGTCATCACGCACCGGCGCAATATTGCGGCCAAATTGCAGATACATTCGCCGGCGGGCCTAACCATCTATGCGATCGTCAACAAACTGGTCGAACTGAATGATGTGAAAAATACGATTTACAGCAACGAAGAACAATAACTGCCGTTATTTTTTGAATTTTGTTAAGTGGCGCTTCGCCCGGGTTCGCCGGGCGTTGTCGTCTCCGGCCATGCGGTTCCGGCATGTGCTGCGAAAGAATATTTTGTACTATCTTTGCGGAAAATTTAAGCACGTAACCGATGGATTTCATACTCGAAGAGCGGGTGGAGAAGGCCTGCGATCTGTTTCGGCAGGGATACAATTGCTCGCAGTCCGTGTTTTTGGCCTACAACGACCTGCTGGGGTAGAATCGACACTCGCTGCGACGATCTCGGGGCCGCTGGGAGGGAGGCATGGGACGGCTGCGGGAGGTGTGCGGGGCTGTGAGCGGCATGTCGCTCATCGCCGGTTTCCTCGCACCCTGCCCCGATCCGGCCGTCCGGCAGGCCAAAGCCGCGACTTACGCGCTCGTACAGGAGTTCGCCGAGCGGTTCCGCGCCGAGAACGGTGCGATCGTCTGCCGCGAACTGCTGGGGCTCGCCTGCCGCAAGGAGGAACCCGTGCCTGCGGAACGGACGGCCGAATATTACAAAAAGCGCCCCTGCGTCGAACTCGTCGCTTGTGCGGCCCGTATTGTGGGGGAGTACCTGCAACGGCAGAACGCTGCGCCGGAAAAGTAGCTGCGGGCGCACGCTTTGCCTCAGGAGCGCACGGCCCATCTGCCGTAGTTCCGCGATACGTCACGGATTCAGCAGCGATTTCCAGTCTGCCGGCGAGAGCGGCGTGTATTCCGCCGGGAAATCGCGCGATTCAAAACACCCGTCGCGCCATGTTTCTACCCTTACGCCGAGCAGATAGGTCGAGTCGTTGTCCGAACAATAGAGAACTCCCGATCTGTCTTTCGACACCGGATCGAATCGTAGTCACACGGAAACAGCTCCTGAAAACCGCGACAATCGATCATGCCGTATTTCCCGTTCCGCCGCACGATGTATCGCTCGGTGATTTCACAGGGCCATATCGTGTCGTAGACTGCGGGGAATAAGCGTCTTGCCGTCGGCCGCGACGAAACCCCACTTCCCGTCTAACTGGCAAGGTATCGAACCGGTTCATCGGCGTCAATCCGTCGATATGTACATAGAGACCTGCGTGTTTTCGAACTCGCCGAACCAATTCGCCCAAATCGTGTCCCGCATGATCAGCGTGTCGTAGCGGGCCGGGACGAATACATTGCGGCGCCCGTCGATTACGCCTTGTTTTCCCTGCTCGTTACGGTAGAGGTGGAAATTGCGACATTGCGACATTGCGCCCGTATCCCGAATACGGAGCATAAAATCAAGAAGGCAGCGATCGATCGTTTCATAGCGAAAACGTTTGTCCAAAGATACGAATAGGCGAGGGCAATGTCAAATTTATTCGAACGTTGCCTAGCGGGAGTCTCAACGGCGCAAACCAAAGATAATGAATTAAGGAGAGAGATCCTCGAAAGATTCTCTTCCTTATTCGATAAGGAGTTTCAAATCCGGTTACTCCACCTCGATCAGCGCGGCGTCGGTCTGTACGTTGTCGCCGGTTTTCACCAGAATCTGCTTCACCGTTCCGGCGTAATCGGATACGATG
>VOFG01002326.1_pt1 | contig 28235 bp, 46 predicted proteins | sample 5384171 | NCBI WGS metagenome assembly VOFG01 (sample SAMN12384726, study PRJNA508395) | human gut metagenome | isolation source: healthy gut F | host: Homo sapiens
ATAACATTCCAATCATTCGCCCAATAATCGCATTGCGAGTCCATTTCATCAGCGTCGCCTAAGAAGAAACCACCGCCGTGCATTGAATAATACGGGTAATTTCTCATCTGACGCTGTTTTGGGAATATAAACATTTGCATAAATGTCGCCTTTGCCTTTTCTTTCGATGACAAGCCTCTGCCCTATGAGTTCGCTGTCAGGCTTTTTGAGTGTGTTGCGTAACACCTCGTTTTCGGTGTGCATATTCGTCAAAAAAGCCAACCAAACTGCCGAAAATCAGTGCAAATATAACAGTCAAAGCACTTAATGTAATAATTGTTCTTTTCAAAATTTCGATAATTCTTTGAATTTTCATTTCTTATACCCCCATCAGACTGAGCAGAGGATAAATGTTTTCCATGAAAATATCTATTGCCGCAACGATAGCAACAATCGTCGATATGGAAAGACCGATAACCGTACCTTTCCAAAATGTCGATAACTCCTGGAACTTTTGTTTCTTTTTTTCTTTCAGGGTTTGTTTTGCAGAACATTTTTGATTAAAACGTGTTCTGTCATTTTGTTTTTCCTCTACGTAGTTGTAAGATGTTCAGAAACTTTTATCCAATAATTCTAATCCGTAAGTCTTTATATTACCGTTAATTGCATCCTGCAGCCAATTTGCAATACTCGGTTTTCGCCTCCTTTATCGAAATAAATTTTAGTACCTGTTGCCGTATGAACCGTCAAATGACCATCCTTTTTGCGCTTCCTCATCCCAAATATAAATTCCACAGCCGGGTATTTGCTCCTGCATATCGGTTACCATCTTTTTTTAATAATTGCTGGAATCTGTCGCCTTCGAATTTTCCTATTTTTAACGGCATATCCATATTAGAATCATTATCGAAGAACACTTGTGCCTGAGATAAATTGAAATCGCGCACGGAACAGTCAAACAAAATTTTAACATCCGTTCTCTTTTGGTGCAAAGCAACAAGAGAATCGAGCGTTATATTATCGCCCATTACAACATCTCTCATTGCTTTGGGCGATTTCCACTCTTCGACCATTACGTCGTGCCAATCTTCCTTGATTAGTAGCGAGCTGTCCACGTACGGTAACATCTTGCGGGTTGTTGAACAATTCAATCGCATCGTCTGCCAAAATAGCCGCTCCGAAACCACCGGCGCTCGAACCTGTAACGAGCAGCTGTTCGGAGCGAATCATTGATATAGTCAAATATCTTTTGTCACCAGCTTGCGATAATTATTGTATCCTTCGTAATAGATGGTTTTTGTCCTTCCGTCCAATGCGGTATATTCTTTTTGTGTTCGTTCCCGCATGGAAATCGCCGTTACAATAGGGTACACCGATAAAAGTCCAATCTTTAAGGATGTTTTCTTCTGCGGAATTTCCGATTCCCCATTCCTTTATGGCATAAGTCATAACGTTCAGCCCCGTATTCATACGAGGATTGTAAAATCCGCCCTCAACATCCATAGACCTTTGCGGCTGTATAATCGTTTACACTGAAACCGCCGCCATAAAAGTATAAGACAACTTTGTTTTCACTTCCTTTGCGAAAATATCCCCTGCCATTTGCTGCCGTCTGAGCTGACTGCATCATTGATATCTACCGCATACCATTTACCGATTTCGGGTTCGCATGTCAATTCCGGTAAATCTTTACCCATGGTTTTATTCACGACAAAGTTTAATATCCTGTTAAAGGATAAAGCAACGATCAGGATTAGCACTGCTGTAACCGAAAAAATGCAGATCAAATTCTTTTTCCTGCCTTTCCCTATCGTTTTTTATCTGCATCGGGCTTGTGCATATCTGTTTGTTCATTCATGTTTATATCTCCGTTTATTTAAGATTTTCAATGTAATTTAATAATTGCTCGTAGCTGCCCCTTGGATATTGGTTGATGTCCTCATGTTCTTTATTGATCAGGCAATCGGTCAGAAGAAATACATTTATTCCTACCGCCCGTGCTGTCATATCCTCGGCCACATCATTGCGAACCATAAGACATTCTTTCGACTGTAAATTCATCTTGTACAGGATTTCATTGTAGGATTCCGGGTTAGGCTTTACAGTACCGTGAGTTTTCATAAGTAGTGATACATTCAAAATCTGAAACATCTAACCCCTGCCCATCGGATACGGCTTTCCACAGGCAGACATTTTTTCTGCAAGAAGTTCAAAATATCCTCTCTTAAATTCCTTCTGATCCATCGGGAGCAATGTTCCGCCTAAATCAAGCAGTACGGTTGAATACTTATTTTTTGATCTCAACGCTTCTTATGCGCTTTCTTGTCGCTTCTTGACTTGCATTAAACCACTCGATATAATAAAATCATAAGGATACGACAGACTGCAAATGATACGATAGTATCCTAGCTATTATACAGATTTCCAGTGATTTTTCAATAGGTTGCTTCCTGTTTGAGACTAACTGGGAGTAAAAGTATCATTCTTTTTTTGTTAGGGGTACAATATGGCAAGAGGAAATAAAACAACAGAATTCTTAAAAGAGTGTTTATCGGATGCTCTGATCCAGTTAATGCGTGAAAAGGATTTTGAAAAAATATCCATAAAAGAAATAGCGGATACAGCAGGAGTAGGCCGTGCCACTTGGTTTCGTAATTATACAAGCAAAAATGAAGCGCTTACGTTTAAGTTCGTACAGGTATGGAAGCGGTGGGCAGATGAACACGCTATCGCTGTTCGCGACAGATTTGATCTTGCTAATGCCAAGAACTTTTTTCAATTTAATTATGAGATTAAGCATATTCTAGAGATCGTATATACTTCGAATATGCAGTCTGCGATTTATGACGCTTTCTATCAAGTAATGATGCCGCAGTACGGCGCAAACGCAAAGGAGTGCTATCAAGCACGCTTTTTATTCATATGGATTATTCGGCCTGCTGGACGAATGGATTAAGCGTGGCTTCAAAGAATCAGTAGAAGAAATGGTGATATTTTTCTATCAGATTATTAAAAACTAATGTTCACTGTCGCCGTCCTTTTTTAATTACAATTCAAATGGATGCTTGTTTTGGGCAGGTCTTATTGACATGCCCCAAAACTTCTGTATAGTGCAGAAATGGGCAGAAGTTTTGTCGCATCACACTTGCTGAACAGCATCATCACCGGGTCATATTTATCACCGTAACTTCTTCATACGGATACTCTGTGCGTGAAAAGGTGCAGTCATTCAGGCTAAATCTGTGCGTTTGCCCTGTGCCTTTAATGCTTCCATTTTCGTTTTGTAGGAAAATGCCTTTTCGCTCGGTAATATGTGTTCTCGGTGGATATTACTGTCCACTACCGCAACAGCCGCCTTTTTTTCTTCGGCGGGTTTAACATTTCATATACTGACTGTTCTGTATTTTTCATTGTGCATAACCTCTTTCTTTGTTTTTATAGATGACATCGTTTTCCAATGCGCGATCTGCTCTCGTTTTTCTGTAATAAAAGAAACAAGCTCCTGCGGAGAATCAATATGGTTCTCGCATAGGAACTTGTATTCTTTCAGTGTTTTATCCAGTTTTACGACCGCTTGACGCATTTTGGGAGAAAGCGGTCTTGGTGACTGCACGGTTAATTCGCTGATTGCTTCTTGAATTAAGTGCGCATTCTCAGGATCAACACTCGCCGTATGTTTTACGCTTTAAAATGAAATATACGATATGGAACAGCCACACGCCGCCGAGAATGGCACAAAGGGATATACAGATCCTTGCGGAACATCATAAAGAAGCCAAACGCCATCAGAAGCGTTACTGTAACCATAACCTTGATTTTGGTGTACAAAGTCATACCTTGACCTTTTACATAGGATTCCAAATTGTTTTTTATAGAGCTTCGTACCGATGAACCACTTATGCAATCTCTCCGAGCTTTTTGCCGAAGCTGAACGCTGCAAGGAGAAGAAACGGAAAGGCAGGCAGCATAGGCAAAACAACACCGACTGCACCGATACCAAGTCCAATAAATCCAAGTATGATCCATAAAAAGTCTTTTAATTTTCATTTTCTTTCTCCAATCGTTTCTTTTCCTTTTTTTACTCTCTATGACGTGGCGAACTGCCATTACGGGATGATGGAGTATCATCCTCGGTCCTGAAAATCGCATAACCTCACGGATTTTTTCACGCATTTCCGGCTTGTAACAATGCACACGGCAGTTAGAGCAAAAGGTCTTGGTTTCCATAAAGGGGCATTTATCACTGCGCTGCATCGCATACTGCGAAAGTAAAGCTTCGCATTCGGGACAAAGATTTTCTTTGTCCCATGCTTCTTTCTACAATAAAGTCGTATCATCAAAGCGACGGTACGCTTTTCCCGTTCTCGCTTGCCTTGAATTTTATCTATCATAATTTTTCGCCTTTCTCTTTTTCAAAAGCCTTTCTGATAAACAAAAAATTAAGTGTATTCTTCAATTTAGTCAAGGTTCCTCTTAACATTCCAGCATTCTGCCGTCTTTTTACTCTATAGATTATGTCAGCAATCGCCATCGTAGACTCACGGTGGGATACGAGAATAATGTTTTTTTGTTCTTCTGCTCTTTGAGCGCTTTCAAAATAATACCTTCGTTAATACTGTCTACATTGCTGTTCGGCCTGTCGAGCAAAATTAGCTCACTTCCACGCAGAAACGCACGTGCAAGTCCGATACGCTGTTTTTCGCCTGCGGAAAGGTTATCACCCAAAGCCCCCACACGGGTTTTGTAGCCGTCCGGCAAAGTGAGGATAAAATCGTGGATAGATGCTAATTTGCAGGCGGCTTCGATTTCCTCCTGCGTAGCGTCCGGCTTTGCAATACGGAGATTATCTTCTATCGTTTCATCAAAAGATAAGTTACCTGACTGACCATTGTTACATTATCAAGCAGACTGTCACCGTCGATGTTATCAATATCAACGCCGTTATAGGCAATCTCGCCGTGGTTTTTTTGCCAAAAGCGGAGGAGTAATTTCAGGAACGTAGACTTACCGCATCCCGACTCACCGACGATGCCGATAATCTCACCCTTCCCAGCGTGCATACAAATATCGGAAAGCACCTGCGTCTGTCCGTCGTAAGAAAAGGACAGATCCGTTACCTTCAGGTCGTTATACTCTATCTTTTCACCGTTCTGTACGGGTGTTACAGCGGGTTTTTCTCTGCAAGCAGATTCAGCACTCTGTCACCGCTTGCAAAGGTCTGTGTGAGGTTTCCGGGCAGGGCAGAAATTGCGATAACGGGACCAAAAGAGCCGAACACTGCAACAACGCCGATAATCATTTTGCCAATGGTCAGCACATCGTTTGCTACAAGAGCAATACCGACTGCAAGTGCAGCGATAATAAACAGAGAAACACACAGCTCGGTTGTCGCACTTGCCTTTGTGGTGTCGTGCTTCATCTTCCTGGTTTCACGAAGCAGAATATCGGAACGGTCGTTGACCTCTTTTCACGTTCCTTGCCTGCATTATTAAGGACAATGTCTTTAATGCCCTTGATACTGTCAAGGAAATAGGCATTGAATGATGCAAATTCCGCACGGTAACGAACACCCGATTCCTTCAGCTTGCCGGAAGAAATCAGGGGAACGATAATTCCTACCGTTATATATCCTGCAAGTGCAATGAGTGCAAGATACCAACTGGATACCATTCCTACAAACAGCACTACTGCGGCGGAAACAATAACTGCAATGCAAATAGGCGAAATGGTATGGGCATAGAAAACCTCAAGGGTTTCAATGTCCGATGTGATCATCGCAATAATAGAACCTTTTTGTTTGCTCTCTAACTTTGCAGGGCAAAAGAGTACGAAGTGCTCCGAAGATCTTATCACGGAGAACCGCAAGCAGACGGAAGGCGATATAGTGATTGCTATACTGCTCCAGATAACGAAGTAGTCCTCGAAGCACACCGCAACCGATAGCAAGTCCGATAATCATTCCATAGGAAAGAGCAATCGTTTCTCCGAGGGCCTTTGCAACGCCGACAGCACCCATTAAGGTAACACCCATAGCGCAGATAAAGCCGACCGAACCGTTAATGACGGCAAGTATCATAATATAGGCAAGACTGCCGAGCAGCAGGATAAGACTTGCCATTATTTTTGCTCCGCTTCTGCGAAGGTTGTTCTTTTACTCATACTCCCACCTCCGCATAGCCTTCTTCGAGATTTTTCTGTGTGGTATAGAGCTTAGCGTAACCGCTGTTTCTTTCCATCAGTTCCCTGTGTGTACCGCTTTCCTTCAGCTCGCCCGATTCCATATAGTAAATCAGATCGGCGGGTGTAACATTGGCAAGACAGTGGGAAATAACGATAACCGCCTTCTCTCTCGACAGAGCCTTGATATTCGCCATAATGATAGCTTCGCTTTCAATGTCGATATTGCTCGTTGCTTCGTCGAACACATAAATATCCTTGTGTGCCACAAGGTTCACCGCAAGGGCAAGGCGCTGCTTTTGACCGCCGGAGATATTGGCGGCATCCTCGGTGATGACCTTATCAAGTCCACCGTTTTCACGGATAAAGTCGGCAAGGTTCACCTTTTCAAGTGCCCCATAGATTTCTTCATCGGTTACGGCTTTATTTGCGAGCATAAAGTTTGCTCTGACCGTTTCATTGAAGATATAGGTGTTATAACTGACAACGGCAAGGTGAGAATAATAGCTCTCACGGGAAAGGCTTTCAAGCTCCTTGCCGCCAGCCGTTACAGCACCGCCTTTCGGTCTGAACGCACCGAAAAGCATATTGACTACGGTAGATTTACCGCAACCCGATTCGCCTACAATGGCGGTCATTCCCGTTTTCGGGAAAGTCATAGACACATTTTTTCAGCACATCTCGTTTGCCGTCATAGGAGAAGGTCACATTCTCTACTTTTATTTCGGTGTCGGTAACGGTTTCTTCTCCCCAAACGGGATCGGGTTGTTCAAGAAGTGAAAGAATCTTTTTACCTGCACTTGCTCCGTTCATCGCAACGTGAAATGCTGAACCAAAGGCTCGAAGCGGAAGGAAGAAATCAACCGCAACTAAAATAAGGAACAATGCCGAAATCGGTGCAAGCTCCCATTTAATAACCGATAAAATCGCCATAGCAATACCGATTCCTGCACCGCCATATGCAACCAAGTCCATAATGGTAGTGCTGGCAAGCTGCATCACGAGAACTTTCATCGTAATCTTGCGGAAGTCCTCGCTTGTTTCGTTCATTTTCGTGTGCTGAGCTTCGTCTGCCTTGAAGGTTTTGAGTTCCTTCAATCCCTGAACGCTGTCAAGGAAAGAGTCACCCATCGAGGTATATTTGCCCCAATACTTTGCAAATATCTTCTTTGCGTATTTGGATACGGCAATGATAGACACGGGAATTAGCGGTACACAGCAAAGCAGAACTACCGCCACACGCCATTCGATCCATACAGTGATGCCGAACAGAATAAAGGGGGCGAGCATAGCATAAAAGAACTGCGGAATATAGGAAGAAAAATAGAGGTCAAGTTGCTCCACACCCTCCATAGATACCTGCGTTAAACCTGCCATACTCATTCCGTCCGTAGAACGAACACCCAATTTTACGATTTTGTTATATACACGTTCACGCAGGTCTTTTTTGCCTTTCTGCCGAGCGTGTCCTTTAAGTCGCCTACAAGTCGGGATGCGGTATAGCGCACGATGATACAGATAACTGCACATACGGCGGGCCACAGAAAATATGGTTGCACCGCCGCTATACTCATCGTAGTGAATGGCAAGGTTTATCACCCAGCAGAATGCGGCGGTAATGCCGACGTTGGAAAATAAACCGAGTACCATCAGACCTACGGTATAAAATATATAATTCTTATTATCTCCGAGCAATCGGAGCAGGTTTTTGTCAATCATTTATTGCTCTCCTTCGCATATAATAGTTAGTAATGACTAACTCATGTTTCTCAATATAGCGGCGACTTGATTAGCCGCCGCTAACTCAATGCTAAGCGTACACCTAAAATGCCTAAAAGTCAATGATTGCAAGGTATTTATCGTTAAAAAGGTTATTAAAAAATTTTTGTCATCGTACTTTGGTATGAATTAATTGCTCTGTAATGCCCTGTGACTGTTTCATCTGTTCTGCAAGCGTTTCCAAGCGTTCCTGCGCCTGACCGTCTATGTCGGAAAGGTAGGAATTCAGCGTACCGCTTGTTAACAGATTGCTGTATGCTATCTCTGATATCTTTATTTTGAAAGAGGGCTACCGCAATCTCACTGGCTTTAGACGGTGGGTTAAGGTAGCCGGAAGCGGAGGTTTGTGCTATACTTGCGTTATGGAAACGTGGAAATCAAAAACAGACACAAATATTTGTTACAGTATCAGATTATTTTCGTATGCAAGTATAGAAAGAAATTGCTGATGTCAAAACAAATATCAGATGATATAAAGCAGTTTTCTTATGAGATATGTCAAAAGCATAAAATCATTATCAGATATATGGAGACAGATAAAGATCATATTCATTACATGATAGAAACAGAACCAACAATGTCTATCAGTAAAATAGTAAATCTGATGAAGAGTTATACAGCATATCATATTTGGAAAAGATATCCGGATTATCTACGAAAACATTTCTGGAAAGAACATACTTTTTGGACGGACGGATATTTTGTCTGCAGTGTAGGAAATGTATCAGAAGAGATGTTGAGAAAATATATAGAAAATCAAGGGTAGGAAGGTGGCGACAGTGGGTGTTAAAAGCATATAAATACAGGATATATCCTAATAGCGAACAAAAGAATTCAGATTGCAAAAACATTTGGCTGTTGCCGTTTTGTTTACAATCAGACATTGGCATATCGGAAAGAAATATACGAGAAAGAGAAAAAGTCAGTTAGTAAAACGGATTGTAATAATTACTGTAACAGAGAATTAAAGAAAGACTATGAATGGTTAAAAGAAATAGATAAATTTGCTCTGACCAACGCAATCTATAACATGGACGCTGCATATCAAAAATTCTTTAAGGAACATGCAGGATATCCGAAATTCAAGAGCAAACACGATAACCATAAATCATACACAACAAACTTCACAAATGGAAATATTGCGGTAGATTTTGAGACAGGGAAGATAAAACTGCCAAAATTAAAAAGCAGTAAAAGCAAGGTTACACAGGAATATAGTGGGCAGATTAAGTCAGCGACCGTTTCGCAGGTTTCAGTGGAAAATACTATGTATCCATACTTGTAGAAACGGAGCATAAGGAACTGGCACATACAAATCATAACATAGGAATCGATTTAGGACTTAAAGATTTATGTATTACTTCCGATGGGAAGGTATATGAGAATCAAAAAATTATAAAAAAATACGAGAAACAGCTTGTAAAGCTGCAAAGGCAACTGTCACATAAAGGAAAGAGAAGTAAGAACTATTATAAACCAAAGAAAAAGATAGCATTATGCCATGAGAAAATAAGGAATATAAGAAAAGATTATCTGCATAAAGTTTCACATGAGATTATCAGCGAAAACCAAGTGATAGTTTCAGAGAATTTACAGATAAAAAACATGGTAAAAATCATCATCTGGCAAAAGCTATAAGTGATGTATCATGGTATGAGCTGACAAGACAGTTAGAGTATAAGGCAAAATGGAATGGCAGGAAATACATCAAAATAGATACATTTTATGCCAGCAGTCAATTATGTTCTGTTTGTGGGTATCAGAATCCAGATACAAAAGATTTGTCAGTGAGGACATGGATCTGTCGAAATGCGGAGCAGAACATGACAGGGATATCAATGCCGCAAAAAAATATACTGACAGAAGGATTAAGACAAATAGCATAAAGAAATATATAGGGCAGGGACTGCCCAAATTAACGCCTGTGGAGATAGTAGGTTACGAGGTCGATGAAGCAGGAAGCCCATTGGCTTAAGACAATGGGTAGTTCACTTTCTTAATTGGTGCGTGAGCGAATTTGATAATGAGTTCATCAACCGCCTTTGTAACGCCCATAAAGTTTTATTTTGATGTGTTTTTCAAATTGTGGCGTCTCTTTAGTGGAGACGTCCTTTTTTTGCGTGATATTTCATGGTACAATGAGCACAAGAGCGGGAGCAGGCGAAGCCCGCTCATCGCGAACAATTCGGAGAGGAGATACACGGAATGGGTGACCATGGTATGGGAATGGCAATGGCTTTATTTATGGAGGCATTTGTGTCGATACATATGTCTGTGTTTGTGCTTTTGCCGTTATCGAAGATGATTTCCAGGGGAAAACAGCAAAAAATCTTCTGGATATTATTCTGGATCAGAATCGCGATACTATTATGCTTTGATTTTTCATCACTACAGGAATCGCAGTGGTGGATTTCCTTGCCGTATTTGTGGGAGCGTTCCTTGTGACTCCCATTTCGATAAAAAAGGGTATCCGGATTACAAAAAGGGCAGTGAGCGGTCCGGTGCACCGTCCGATGCGCAGACCAGTGCACCGTCTGAAAAAACAATACTGGTATCTGCAGAACAGGGAAAAATATACTGAATGCCATTTTGGCGGTTCTGTTATTCGTATACATATCTCTGTTTTTCTTTCATTTTCCGATGAAAACCTATGTGATCGGACTTATCATCCTGGTGGTATATGCATTTTTGACCAGCCGTTATCAGCTGATAAAATATTTGAAAAAGGAGATCAGATCCAGATCCCAGGAGAAAATCTCCAATATTGTCATGAATGTAAAGGCATCCATGGTGCCGGATTACAGCAAAAAGTTAAAATGGGTTCTCATGGCGGTGGCTGTGGCAGGCTCGCTGCTGCTGTTTAGTAAACCCAGGATCTTCTATGAGCAGGCAGATGACGGATATTATGTGCGATTTTATGTCTATGGTCTGACGAATATGACTACGGCGACCATCCCCGATACTTATCAGGGGGAGAAGGTAGTGGGCCTGCGCGGCAACACCTTTTCCAATATGCCCTTTTTATCAGAGGTAACGCTGCCGGACAGCATTACAGAGATCCGCGGGCAGGCATTTAAAAACTGCAGAAGCCTGGAACGTGTGACATTACCGGAGCATCTGACGTATCTGGGCGGGGAAGCTTTTTACCATTGCAGCAGTCTGGAGGAGGTAAATCTTCCGGCGGGGCTGACGGAGATCCGCGGCAACACCTTTGAAGAATGCACCAGCCTGCTGCGCATAGAGATCCCGGATAACGTGACCAGGATCGGCGGACACGCGTTTTATGGAAATACCAGTCTGGAGGAGGTGGTGATCTCCCCGGACAGCAAGCTGCAGCAGATCGGGTCTTCTGCCTTCCGGTGCTGTGATTCTCTGCGGGAGATCACACTGCCCCGGGGCGTATCTGTCAATGAACGTGCTTTCAAGGAGACACCTGTAAGGATCGATTACTATGAATACTAAATTTATTCATTTGTTATATGTGCCGACCATGGCATGTAACATGCAGTGCCGGTACTGTTATCTGGAGGACCACACCGTAGATACCCTGCGGGGCGGAGATTGCCTGGAGACCCTGCAATATGCCATCGCAAAATTCCGTGAAGCGGATGTGGTGCCCTTTAATATTTCCCTGCACGGCGGCGAGGTGACCACTTTACCAAAGCAGGAATTCCATGACCTGATCCAATATATCAGCAGATACTATCAGGACATGCGTGAACTCATCACAGATGCCGGCTTCAGGGTGGGGCATCCCCACATCAAGACGAACCTGTACGGACTGGACAGACATATTGAGACCATCCGGGAGTTCAACGTGTCCATATCGGGCAGCCTGGATCTGCCGCTTTCCCTGCATGAAAAATACAGGGTGACCAAGGGCGGAGAGGGCACACTGGAACGGATACTGGATAATATCCGACTGCTGGAGGAGATCCCTGACAAGAAAAAAGTATCTGCCACAATCTTTCGGGAGCATTTCGAACAGCTGGATCAGATCATCGAGGATATCAGATTCCTGGACCGTAACACATGCCTGGACATGAATGATTTTAATTTCATGATAGGGTTTGACTACAATTCCTGTGGCCTGCTGCATCACATGAGTGAAGAGGAACAGCTGATCTTTTACCGGCGGATGCACGAGGCTTTTGACGGGACCAATCTGGATGCCGGGGTCAACGGTGCATGGTTCGATGAGTTCGGACCGGAATACTGCACCAACTGCGATAATTGCGGAGAGAAATTTTTCCTGTTGGAGCGTAACGGAGACATCTATTCCTGTGTCAGAGGTCAGAAGAACGAAGATTTTTACTACGGTAATATCTACCGTGACACGGTGGACACCATTTTGAAAACCGCTGCACGCAAGATTTTCCAAAACCATAACAGACAACCGTTTCCCGAGGAATGTGCGAGGTGCGCTTACCTGTATCTGTGCAAAACGGGCTGCCCTTTTGTGAAAAATGTATATGGCTCCGGCAAAAGCTACACTTGCCTGCTGCAACAGCAGATGTACCGGGACCGCGGCTATGCCCCGGATGCTTCTGCTGACGAGACGACATATGAATATGTGACGAAGATGCGCCTCGAGGAGCCGGAAAAGTATCTGCCTGCCAAGACATCCGCAGAATATCCTGCACTGGAACAGATCATTGCACAAGATGCGAAGCTGAAATATATCTATGACAGCGGTGTGTTCGAACTGGACGTGGATGGAGACAGATATCCGCTGATCTCCCAGATCCTTAGGAAGTCCAGGGAGATCCTATATCTGACACCCATCAGTACGGTAAAGCTGCGTATGAAAAAGCATATGCTGCAGGAAGAATGCGATTATCCGGAGAACAACGCCTTGTACCTGATGCTGTTGTCCGGAGATCTCGTGACTTACGGGGATGAAGGGAGAACAAAGCAGCGGCACATTGCCACGCATCAGATTTATAAAGGGGTGCTGGACCATTCCGGGGACAACGAAGAAGAATGGTATGTATATGATATTTCCGGGCTCCTGCGCGAATATGCAAAGGAATATGCCACGGGCAGCCCGAACAATCTGTTGTGCACCACCACGGAGCTGAGAGACTGCCATTACCGGAAGCAGGAAAATAATGCCTATTACCATATACAGGCCATCAATCTCCCCTTTCAGAACATTGAATTTTACTATCTGACACTGGAGCAAAAGAATGACAAGGAGGCTTCCCATGAATTTTGAACCGCAGACCTATGAAGAACTGATCCGCATGAAGCGTTGCGTGGAACTGACGAAATATTATGAGGTGACAGAGGAGGAGCTCTGGGAGATCTATCATTTCCTGGAGCAGGAGCCGGAGGCTTTCATCAAGGGAGGCAGACAGAATCTGTCCCTCCTCATCGGACAGAATACCGTAAAAACCCAGAAGGTGATCATGGCGAACTGCACCGACAGGAGCATTGACGGAATCCTGCTGTCACGGACGGAATGCAAAGTGTTCCCCCATTACACACCATCCTCAGGCTCCGGCAGCAGCGGTGGTTCCTCTTCCAACAACAATAATAACAATAACAACAATAATAACAACAATAACAGATAGGACACGAAAGCAATGGCATTCATATCCGAAACACTTCAAATGCGCAGGCTTACAGAAAGCGGCGTCAATATCAAGACTACTTACATTGTGGATGGGAACCTGAGGTATCGGTCCACAGACGGGATCACACAGGAGGATGATGAAGCAAGGCATCCGCTGCCGCAAAGAGTATTTCCGGCAGGGGAAATTGCTCCATACGGAGAAAATCTTCGATTCCCGCATGGAATATACCTATGTATCCGGAATGGATGAAGAGGCACAGCATACCTGTGAAAACTGCGGATTTACCGGCAAAGTAAAGGAATTTGTGAACGGCTGTCCCTGCTGTGATGCCGCCTCTAACCTTGACTATGCAGACAAAGAGCTGGGCAGCAAGCACCATTATGACCTGGTATTGCAAAGCCCGGTCTACCGGATCGTCACGGGAGTGATAGACTACATTATCATTTGCTATGCAGCCTGTGGATCATAAATACCTCCAGGACCTTCAATGGCTATGATGTGGGCAAGATATTCATTTACAGCACAATCCTGGCTATGATTCTCTATTACCTTTTTCTATCTGTGCGATGCTTATGCGGTACTGGAGCCCATCAGACGATACAAAGAAGAACAGAACGTCGACAGCGAGAATTCTGGACCGCCACCGGGATCGACAAAAAGCGGTTCTATAATAACCTGAACTACGAAGCCGGCAGACGCTACTATTCCCGGCCGGATGTCATTGATTACGACGTGATTGACTATACGGACCTGCAGGAACACGAAGAAAACGGCAGGCTGTGGGTGGGTGGAGTTACAGGTCAGACTGGTGTATCAGAAACTGAAACTGATATACCTTATGAAAATTTTACTGGAACGGACGGATGAAACCCACAGTATTACCATGCCGGAGATTATTGATGCGCTGGCAGCTTATGATATCAGTGCGGAACGCAAAAGCTTATATAATGATATTGAAAACTTAAGAGTGTATGGTCTGGACGTTATTGGAATCCAGGAGGACAGAACATATTCCTACCATATTGGAAACCGCCAGTTTGAGCTTGCAGAATTAAAGTTATTGGTTGATTCTGTGCAGTCGGCAAAATTTATCACAGCTAAGAAGTCAAACGAGCTGATAAAAAGATAGAGGGGTTTGCCAGTAAATACGAAGCATCACAGCTGCAAAGACAGGTATTTGTGGCTGGCCGTGTCAAGACGATGAATGAGAGCATTTATTATAATGTTGACAGGATTCATACGGCAATAGCGGAGAATTCAAGGATAACGTTTCAATATTTCCAGTGGAATGTTGATAAGAAGATAGAACTGCGCCATGATGGAGCGCTTTATGAGGTCAGCCCCTGGTCCTTATCCTGGGATAATGAAAACTATTACCTGATTGCGTATGACAGTAATGAAAAAGATCATCAAACATTTTCGTGTAGATAAAATGCTTCGATATCCAGTCAAATGGCAAAGGAAGAGGGAAGGCAGGCATTTAAGGCATTTGATATGGCAGCATATGCCAGAAAAATGTTTGGCATGTACGGCGGCAAAAGAGGAATTAGTAAGAATTGAGTGTGACAATTCATTTGCAGGGGTAATGATAGACCGTTTTGGAAAAGAGGTATCTATGATCAGATTGGATGACAAATTGGATGATGAAAGGTTTGTCGTGAATGTAGGAAAGTTGCCGTCAGCAGACAGTTCCTGGCATGGATTATCGGTCTCGGTGACGGAGTTACACTCACGGGACCTGAGAATGTTTAGAGTGGAAATGATGAATGCTGAAATTGACCGGTTGATCCGGCAATATAAGAAATAAGAACAAAAATTCGATCTGCAAGGTGTGTTTATGGGACACCCTTATGATGATGGCTATGACGATCTTTATAATAAGAATCAGATAAGAGATAAATGCTACGGAGAAGATTGGTAAAGCTGATAAAGTTTTGCGGAAAGGAGACCACTATGGAAGAACTTTATTTTACAATAGCAGGCTGCAGCCATTATTTTGGCAGTGATTTTATAGAAAAAGGAATGAAAGTCAAACTTGAGAAAGAGCCGGATAATGCGTACGACAAGGAAGCAATACAGGTAAAGGTCAAAGGACTTGGCAAAATAGGGTATGTTGCGAATAGTCCTTATACTGTTAAAGGTGAATCTATGAGCGCTGGCAGGCTCTATGACAAGCTCGGAGATAAGGCGAAAGGAAAGGTAGTATTCGTAGTAGATGGTGGAGTCGTGTGCAGGATAATTAACACAGGTAGAGAGCAAACAGAACCACCGTGCAGAATATCTTAGAGAATTGCCACTTACAGATAAAAATGTGAGTATAATCTGCAACAAAAAATACACAAAAAGTGCTTTGAAGGTTATCACCATCAGAAACTGCCTTCCAGTAGGTTAAAAACAATCGTAAATTTTACGATTGTTTTTTTGCGCGTTTATGCGTATAAAAATTGTGTTGCCGGTATTTGAGACGAATGCTGATTTAACCGAAGATGAAAAAGTAATTTACAAATTCTTAAGTAAGACAATGCTGAAACCGATCAGTGAAATTGCACCATATATGTATCGGCTGTTCTTTTTGCTTTTAGGCGTTAAAACGGTAATGATTTTCTTGTACATAGTCGAGCATTAGAGTATAATAAAATCAGGTTTTTGTATACATGTAAAAGCTATAATAAGGAAATCGGCAAACCAGATGAAAGTCTGGGACGCAAAGCTAAAGGGCCTGTAAAATGGCAGCCAGTTGCAGAAAATGATATGCACTGTTTGTGAGACAGTGCGTTTTTATCGTATAGGAAACTTCGTTTCCATACGATAAAACGCTCCGCGAGGATGCGCACTCGGCGCAGGGGTAGATGGTTGCCGAGGCAACCGCGCCTCGGCGCGAGAATGTGCCAAGGCACATTCTTTTTTGGGTGCTATTTCATAGACGTAACTAGAATAATTTTATAAGGAAGAGAAGAAATATAATTGTCAGAGGAAACCTGTTGATAATAACAAAATATATTGAAAAAAGTAGGAGGAATTCAGTTGCTGGAGAAAGCAGTTCAGGCTGCAATATAGAGGATCTTAACCGAGTAAAACAGCAGATGACGATGGAAGCAATTACACAGGGAACAGCAGAATACATCATGCATCATGTTATGATCAATTTTATGCTGGATGGCGAGATGCGTTTCATGCAGTTTGACTTTACAAGGGAAAGTGCAGATACAAAAAAATGTTTTCCTGTTTGTGGAGGACTATACAGTTCCACAGCAGCAGACATTTATAACGACGTTGCGTTCTATTTATTGCAAAACCGATTGATATTGAGAAACTGAAAGCGGCCATTTTACGAATGGGGTTCTGAATAGTTATGAAAAATATAGAAGCAGGAATGGAAGGAAAATGAAAGGAAAACGAGTGATTGCAGGCATGTTGCTTGGGGAATTTTATCAGTTACCCTGGCAGGGTGTAAACATACAGATGTGAGTAAAACAGAAACAGAAAAGCCGGTCATCACGCTGGGCAGCGACAACTATCCACCGTATAATTATCTGAATGAGGATGGTGTACCGACGGGGATTGATGTAGAACTGGCTACAGGAAGCATTTAAAAGAATGGGATATCAGGTGGACGTTGTCCAGATTAACTGGGAGAAGAAAAAAAGAGCTGGTAGAGAGCGGAGAAATTGACTGTATCATGGGCTGTTTTTCCATGGAAGGGCTGCCTTGACGATTATCGATGGGCAGGACCATACATAGCAAGCCGTCAGGTGGTAGCTGTAAACGAGAGCAGCGATATTTATAAACTGAGCGACCTGGAAGGAAAGAACCTGGCTGTCCAGTCCACAACCAAACCGGAAGGCATCTTTTTGAACCGGACAGATGAAAGAATCCCCAAACTGGGAAATCTGATCAGTCTTGGACATCGGGAACTGATCTATACGTTTCTTGGGAAAGGATATGTAGATGCAGTTGCAGCACACGAGGAATCTATTGTTCAGTATAGGAAGGATTATGATGCAAGCTTCCGTATTCTGGAAGAGCCTCTGATGATCACCGGAATAGGTGTCGCTTTTGCAAAAGACGATGACAGAGGAATCTGTGAGCAGATGAACCGGACTCTGGAAGAAATGCGTCAGGATGGCACATCCCTGAAAATCATTGAAAAATATCTGGATGATCCCCAGAAGTATCTGGAGGTGGATGATCTTGGATATTAAGAGAAGGAAAAAAGAAAAACGAATCTATCTGCTCGGTGGTCTGATTGGAATCTGTGTGTCTGCAGTCTCTTTATTTTATTTTTTCAGGCGGAAAAGGCGGAAGCAGAGAAAAGAATGGTGGAGATTGTAAACTATGTAAAAGTGCAGTGTTCCACCTACACCCATTATAATGAGTCTTCGGAATCAAAAAGTCTTCTCCGTGCCATTGAAAGTGCCAGACAGATGAGTACAAATATCGACATGGAAATAGAAAACGGCGGTCAGCTAAGTGAGGATTTTCTGAAAGAAAACCTGCAGACACTCTGGGTGGATGGCATCCTTGTGCTGGATACAGAGGGAAGGACGGAATGTGAATACAGCATGGATGAGTCTCTGACCAGTGAGATTACAGAGTATCTGCAAAAAAGACATTATCATGGATTTTGCCGGATATGAAGAAAGAAGCTATTCGGAACGGTTTACCAGAGAAGACGGGTCACATATCGACATTGCAGCCTGCGCCAGAAAAGATGCACCGGGTATCGTGGCAATCTACTATTATACATCTCCTGAATTTGCCAGAAACTATACCCTGACGATACAGGGGCTTTTAAATGGCTATAGTACTCAGAAAGATGGAACGATTATTGTTGCAGACAGGGAATCATTGTTGCCAGTAATGACGAGAGTCTGTTGAGACAGAATACGGCCGACAACGAAGTCATTCAGGCAATGAAAAAGCATACAGACAGTCAGCACATTTATCATTTGAGGAAAGAAGGAACCGGATGCTACGGAATCATGCTGAAGCAGTGTGATTATTATATCTATGCGTATCTTCCGGATACGGAAGTGTTCCATAACCTTCCATTAAGTATGATAGGCGTTATTTCTCTTTATTTCCTGATGTTCAGTATATTTTGGTTCTGGACCTACAGAACCAATCTGGCACACCGGAAACAGGAACAGGAAAAAGATGAAAAATATAAAGCAGAACTTCTGATAGCTGCAAAAAAGGCAGAGGCTGCCAATGAGGCAAAAACAGAGTTTCTCCAGCGGATGAGCCATGATATCCGGACTCCTATCAATGGAATTCGCGGCCTGGTCAATGTGGCAGACCATTATGCAGAGGATATGGAGAAGCAGACGGAATTTAGGACAAAGGTGAAAGAGGCATCTAATCTGTTGCTGGAACTGGTAAATGATGTCCTGGATATGAGTAAGCTGGAGTCTGGTGAAATCGTTCTGGAAGAGATTCCATTTAATCTGAGCAGTATTTCCAGGGAAGTATTTGTTGTGATTGAGCAGATGGCGGCAGAACAGAATATCCGGATTGCGTGGGAGAAAAAAGAAATCACACACCATGATTTTATCGGAAGTCCGGGATATGTGAAACGGGTAATGATGAATATTCTGTCGAATGCGGTGAAATATAACAGAGAAAACGGACAGATCTATATCAGCTGCGTGGAGATTCCATCGAACAGCCGGAAATGGCAACAATGGAATTTGTCTGCCGGGATACCGGAATCGGAATGGCGGAGGAGTTCAGAAACATATTTTTGAACCATTTGCGCAGGAACATACGGAAGTCGCGGAAAGTTTGCCGGAACCGGACTTGGAATGGCTATTTCAGGAAACTGGTCGAGGAAATGGGCGGAACCAAATTACTTTTTGAAAGTGAAAAAGGCGTAGGAACGACATTTGTGATCCGGGTTCCATTTTAAAATAGATTCGGATGCGGATAAACGCGAAGAACCGAAGAATGTATCCGAAAAATCTATAAAGGGGCTGCATGTTCTTCTGGCAGAGGACAATGAGCTGAATATGGAAATCGCTGAATTTGTGCTTCAGAATGAAGGTGCTGAGGTGACAAAGCATGGAATGGTCAGGAAACTGTTGAGCTATTCAGAAAAAAAGTGAATCAGGTGAATTTGATGTCATTCTTATGGACATTATGATGCCGGTCCTGAATGGTTATGAAGCTGCAAAGGAGGATCGGTCTTTGGACAGAGAGGATGCAAAAGAAAATACCAATTATTGCAATGACGGCAAATGCGTTCACGGATGACAGAATAAGAGCAAAAGAAGCAGGGATGGATGAACATGTTGCTAAGCCTGTTGATGCGGAATTATTGATAAAAGTAATTCATAAACTGGTGAAATGTAATTGACACTGTAAAATAGGAAAATACAAAGGAAACTCAGAGGAGAGCTCATAATGAAAAAAGAAAAAATGGAGCAGAGTTTTGTCCGTGCTTCTGGTGATGGTGACAGTTATATCACTTTTGCCGGGCTGTGGCAGGAAGCGTGCAGAAAAAAAGAAGATGCAGAAACAATCACTGTGTATTTATGGAGCACAAACCTGTATGAAAAATATGCACCATACATCCAGAAACAGCTCCCGGATATCAGGTTGAATTTGTTGTAGGCAATAATGATCTGGATTTCTACAGGTCTCCTTAAGGAAAACGATGGATTGCCGGATATTATAACCTGCTGTCGATTTTCCCTGCATGATGCAAGTCCTCTGAAAGGCAGTCTGATGGATCTTTCTACAACCAATGCGGCAGGCGCTGTCTATGATACATATCTCAGCAATTTTATGAATGAGGATGGAAGCGTAAACTGGCTTCCCGTGTGTGCAGATGCCCATGGGTTTGTAGTGAACAAAGATCTTTTGAAAAGTATGAGATTCCTCTGCCAACAGATTATGAAAGCTTTGTCTCTGCCTGCCGGGCATTTGATAAAGTGGGGATTCGTGGATTTACGGCAGACTATTATTATGATTATACCTGTATGGAGACACTGCAGGGGCTGTCCGCATCGGAATTGTCTTCTGTAGACGGACGCAAGTGGCGTACCACCTACAGTGACCCGGATAATACAAAGAGAAGGCCTGGATAGTACCGTCTGGCCTGAGGTTTTTGAACGTATGGAGCAGTTCATCCGGGATACAGGGTTGAGTCAGGATGATCTGGAGATGAATTATGATGATATCGTTGAGATGTATCAAAGTAACAAGCTTGCCATGTACTTTGGCAGCTCTGCCGGTGTAAAAATGTTTCAGGATCAGGGCATCAACACAACCTTTCTTCCATTCTTTCAGGAAAATGGTGAAAAGTGGATTATGACTACGCCATATTTTCAGGTGGCTTTAAACCGCGATCTGACACAGGATGAGACACGTCGAAAGAAAGCAATGAAGGTACTGAGCACAATGCTTTCAGAGGATGCGCAGAACCAGATTATCAGTGATGGCCAGGATCTGTTAAGCTACAGTCAGGATGTGGATCTAAAGCTTACGAAATATATGAAAGATGTGAAATCTGTGATTGAAGAAAACCACATGTATATCCGCATTGCGTCAAATGACTTTTTCTCTGTTTCCAAGGATGTGGTTTCCAGGATGATCTTGGGAGAATACGATGCAGGGCAGGCCTATCAGTCGTTTCATGCTCAGCTTCTTGAGGAGAAATCCATTTCTGAGAAATAGTTTTGGATTCACAGAAGTCTTATTCCAACTGCTTTCATAGCAGGGAAGGAAATGCAGCCTATTCGGTTATGGCAAATACTCTGCGCAGCATCTATGGGTCAGATGTGCTGATCGCAACCGGAAACAGCTTTACGGGAAATGTGCTGAAAGCCGGTTACACTGAAAAAATGGCGGGTGACATGATCATGCCAAATGGTCTGTCAGCTTACAGCAGCAAGATGAGCGGGGCTGAACTGAAAGAGACGGTTAAAAACTTTGTAGAAGGCTATGAGGGAGGATTTATTCCGTTTAATCGTGGCTCTCTGCCAGTGGTCAGTGGAATTTCTGTGGAAATCAAGGAAACAGAGGATGGTTACACCTTGAGTAAGGTTACAAAGGACGGAAAACAAATTCAGGATGAGGATACTTTCACGGTAACCTGTCTCGCGACATCAAAACACATGGAGGCTTATCCGGCAGATGAGAATATTGTGTTTGATCGAGGAGATACCACTGTGAAAGACACCTGGACAGGGTATGTTTCAGATGGTAATGCCATTCTTGCAGAGCCTGAAGATTACATGACGCTGAGGTGAGAAGATTGAAAGATAAAGTTTTCAATCGTGAGATTTGTGTGTGCGCGCACTGACACAAACTCGACATGCAAAAAAGCGTGCGCAGAAATGAGCGGAAAGAATGGATATTGAAAATCATAATACGGATAGAAAGAAGCCTGTCAGGAGAAACAATTCATGGCAGTTGTCTGTGTCGCTGTTTTGGTGGGAATTGTTTTGGGGTTTTCCGATATTTTAGATTTGTGTCGAAAACTGTTTATGAGGAAAGTGTTTCTCATTTGACGGAGGTTTTCATCAGTCTGATAACATGATGAGAGAACTGACAGATAAGAACCTGACATATCTTCATATATGGGGAGAGAATCTGCAGAATATTTTGAGCGAAGATGAAATTTGTGACTATATAAAGAAAACAGGAGGATGCAGGATTTTTAGAGTTCTTTTTCTGTCAGCTGACGGGGACTACAAGATGGCGACAGGGGAAACAGGGTACCTTGGATTACAGGAAAATATGGAAGAGGAAATCCGGCAGGGAAATGATGTGATAGCGAATGCAGCAGTTCCCGGAAAATCTCAGCTGCTTATTTTTGCCACGCCTAAGGCTCATGGAATTTATCAGGGATTTGAATATGATGCGATTGCGATTGCTTACGAAAACTCTGATATTGTAGACGTACTGGATATTTCTGCTTTCGATGGAAATGCCCAGAGCTTTATGATTCATCCGGATGGTCGTGTTGTGGTGGATCATTCTTCTGAGGCGTGGGGAACGTGTATAATTTTTTTCGGAATTCTAAGAGAGCATTCTGATATGTCTGAAAAAGAGATCAATGCGCTTTTGGAGAAGTTTAAAGCAGGACGTACCGATGCGATGCTGCTAAATCTGGATGAAAGGGAACTACTATCTGGTCTATGAAAAATCAGATATTCAGGACTGGATGTTTCTGGGACTTGTCCAGGCGGATATCGTCAATGCCAGCATGAATCGCCTGCAGCGTAGTACGATATTCTTTGTTAGTGCGATCGTGTTTTGCATAGCTGCACTTTTTATCAGTCTTATTATTCAAAAAAAACAGGACAAATCTCAGAAGAAAGGATACGGAGATTCTGTATCGGGATGAGCTGTTTCAAAAGCTTTCCATGAACGTGGATGATGTCTTTCTGATGCTGGATGCAAAAACATATCAGGCAGATTACGTCAGTCCAAATGTGGAAAAGCTGTTGGGGATTACGGTAGAACAGATTCATAAGGATATTTGTATTCTGAGAAAACTGCATTCAGAGAAACAGGAAGATCCGGAGAAAAAATTATCTGGAGGAAATTCAGGTTCAGGAACAGAGAGAATGGGATTTTGAATATGTTCATCTGAAGACAGGGGAAAAACGCTGGTTATAATATTGCAATGGGCAGTGAGGTAAACGGGAAAAGAAATATATCCTGGTTATGTCAGACCGTACCTCTGACCGGAAAATGAACCAGGCGCTTTCTGAGGCAGTACGTGCAGCGGAGACAGCAAACAAGGCAAAGACATTCCTTTCCAATATGTCTCACGATATCCGGACACCAATGAATGCGATTATCGGTTTTACGACACTGGCTGTAAGTAATATTGATGACAAGAAAAGAGTTCGGGATTATCTGGGCAAGATCCTTTCCTCCAGCAACCATCTGCTCTCATTGATCAATGATATATTGGATATGAGCCGGATTGAGAGTGGAAAGATACATCTGGAAGAGACAGAGGTCAGTCTGTCGGATGTGCTTCATGATCTGAAGACGATCATCAGTGGGCAAATCCATGCGAAGCAGCTGGAACTTTATATGGATGTCATGGATGTTACAAATGAAGATGTTTACTGTGATAAGACGCGGCTGAACCAGGTGCTGTTGAATCTTTTGTCCAATGCAGTTAAGTTTACACCTGCAGGAGGAACCGTTTCTGTTCGGATCAGACAGTACCCGGGGACAGTAAAGGGCAGTGAATTGTATGAGATCCGGGTAAAGGATAACGGAATCGGCATGAGCCAGGAATTTGTACAGAAGATCTTTTTCTCCTTTTGAGAGGGAACGTACTTCCACGGTCAGCAGGATCCAGGGTACAGGGCTTGGCATGGCCATTACCAAGAATATTGTGAATATGATGGGCGGATATCATTGAGGTTTTGACAGAACAGGGAAAAGGCACCGAATTTATTGTTCGTCTGCCATTTCGGATTCAGTCTAAGCACCAACGGATAGAGAAGATCGCAGAACTGGAAGGACTTAAAGCATTAGTTGTAGATGACGATTTTAATACCTGTGACAGTGTGACTAAGATGCTTGTGAAGGTTGGAATGCGTTCGGAATGGACACTTTCCGGCAGGGAAGCTGTTCTCCGCGCACGACAGTCTATGGAACTGGGAGATGCGTTCCACGCTTATATCATCGACTGGTGTCTGCCGGACATGAATGGCATTGAAGTTACCCGTCAGATCCGCAGTCTTGGGGATGATACACCGATCATTATCCTGACTGCATATGACTGGTCAGATATCGAAGTGGAAGCAAGAGCGGCCGGGGTAACTGCTTTCTGCGCAAAACCAATGTTCATGTCAGATATCAGAGATACCTTGATGACTGCGATCGGCCAGAAACAGGCAGAGGCAGAGACTGCAATCCTTCCGGCAGCAGGTTCGGATTTCAGAGGCAGATACATACTGCTTGTGGAAGACAATGAACTGAACAGTGAAATTGCGGTGGAGATCCTTAATGAATATGGATTCCTGGTTGATACTGCAAAAAATGGAGCAGAGGCAGTGGAAAAGTTAAGAATTCGACTCCGGGTAATTATGATCTGGTGCTGATGGATGTGCAGATGCCGGTAATGAACGGATATGAAGCTACAAAGCAGATCCGTGCGCTGGATAATCCGGCACTGGCGGGGATTACAATCCTTGCCATGACTGCCAATGCCTTTGATGAGGACAGAAAGAAAGCCCTGGAATGTGGCATGGATGGATTCTTATCCAAGCCAATAGTTATTGAAGAATTGATTAGCATTCTGCAGAAGAATCTGGATTAGAGGTCTGTGATTGAAGAAGAGATCAGATCGCAGGGGATGGTCGGAATATTCCTTCGGACTGACAAGGATAAGCCTTCGTACCGTTTCTATATGAAAAACGGTTATAAGGATCTGGAACTTCATGTGAACCTCGATAAGAGTTGTTAAATAAGTGTTGTGATCTTGCGAGAGAATTACAAATGGCCATCGGTATAACATTTCTGGAAAAGGGGTTCTCCCGCAATTATCCGTTTTCGCCTTTTTATATTATCGTAAACATAGTATAATTAACATATCAAAAGATATGAGGAGGCAGTCAGATGTCAGGTCCACACGATGCATTATGTATAAATAGTTTTTATCCTGAAACTGAATTAAATATAACGGAGATTCAGGAATATGAATGTATAAACGATGGCTGTGAAGTAACAACGTTTGCTGAAACATTTGATGGTTTTCTTAATACTTATAGTCGTATGACAGAACGATGTGCTGATTTTATCTGTACACTAGCAATGGAATCTGGCTGCGAAGGTTGTGCCCGTATTTGTAAGGCACTTGGTATTAAAATTAGTGGTGATACTGTTATAAGACTGCTTTTGAGAAAGTATGAAGTTCTTTCCGGATCAGTGATGAAAAAAAGGATATCGAAGATATGCAAGATAAAATAAAATCATGGTCTCATAACCGGGCATGATGAAAAGTCTCATATCGTCTCATTTTTTAAGCGTTTTTGTGCTTCAATCTCAAATTTACCAAAGATTTACCAATATTTCTGGAGAGCCAGACTTGCAAAAAAAAAATGAGCCAGAATGAGGAGATTAAAACATGAGCGAATTGAAACCAAGAATAACGGAAAACGGAATTGATTATATCCTTGTTGGAGATTACTACATCCCAGACCTGAAACTGCCGGAAGAACACCGCCCCATTGGAAAGTATGGACGGCTGCATCGGGAATATTTAAGAGAAATCCATCCAGCCCAGATTGAACACATTGACCTTGACCGGGGAGTTATGGACATATCTTTCAGACCTGAACGAACAGGCACAGGCGTCAAATGGAATGGGTGCGGCGGTGCAATAATATCCACAATCGGGCAGAAGAAATTGTTTTGCATGAGATAATTTATTCATAATAGTATGGTGTCAGGATTATGACAAATCAGAGGTTAAAAGGTGCGTTATGTTAAAAAGCATAGGGTTATATTTTAGAAAAATAGATTTTCTGAATTTTGCAATTGGAGCTATAATGCCAATCATTGTATTGTTTATAGTTTATTCATCAGTCAAATCAAATATAATTCTTCAAGATACTGATTTTTTATCACTGTTGATGAATCATAAAGGGAAATTCATATTTTACTTTTTCGTGTCCTTTATTGAAGAAGTTATTTTAGAGGAATTATTTTTGGGCTGTTGCTGCAAAAATGTAAAAATAAGTATTTGAGTTGCGTAATAGCTGCACTTATTTTTACACTACCACATATTTTTAATACCGATAATATTTCTGTTCTGGTAATGTTTATTTTTCCTTTTCTATATGGAATATTTGCCAATGAAATGTTTTACACTACAAAGAGTATTTGGATGCCCACAGGATTTCATTGGTTATGGAATTATACAATAACAAGTTTGTTTCTTGTTACAGGAACACAAAGTTTCATATATGTACATATCATAGCAGCAATGATTATAATGACCCTGAAAGCCTTTGATGCCTCCTTAAAAAAGGCTGGCCCTGGATTATCTGGATCTGTACCTGATCCATTGGCCCCGTCCCCTGGCTTTCAGGGATACCTACCAGGAGGTAAACCGGGAGACCTGGAAGGCCTTTGAATATCTGTTGGAAAAAGGGTATGTACGGGCCATCGGTGTAAGCAATTTTCTCTCGGTGCATATGGAGGCGCTGCTGAAAACAGCACAGGTCATTCCTATGGTAGACCAGATTGAGTTCCATCCCGGCTGGATGCAGCCGGAAACGGCGGCCTTCTGCAAAGAGCATGACATCCTGGTGGAGGCGTGGAGTCCCCCTTGGTTCCGGAAAGCTTTTGGAAGATCCAAAGCTGAAGGAGTTTGGACAGAAATACGGCCGGTCCACAGCCCAGATCTGTCTGCGGTGGTGTTCCTACAGAAAGGACATCTTCCTCTGCCCAAATCCGTTACCCCTGTGAGGATTAAGGAGAATCTGCAGCTTTTTGATTTTCAGATATCCCAGGAGGACATGGCAGTGATAGATAAGCTGGAATGCGTAGGCCGGACAGGCTCTGATCCGGACAATGCAAAATTCTGAGATGGTTAAAAGGGCATCGACCATCCAGGAAACTGATTGGATAAAAAGATAAGAAGACCTGCCGTACCGGAATTTCCAAGTCTGGTATGCCAGGTCTTTTCGGTTATCTTCAGGGTGATCGGAAAATGTGTAAAAACAAGGTTGTAAATGCCGGAAAAACCACCCTGATCACTCGCTTGCTGCCTGTTTTGACCGACTATGGCTTGAAGGTTGCCACTGTCAAGCACGACGGGCATGAATTTGAAGGGGATGTGCCGGGGACGGATACCTACAGGCATATGAAAGCCGGAGCCTTTGGGACGGCAGTGTTTTATAAATACGCGAAGCAGGAAGAGGCCCTGTTAAACCGTCTGGAAAAATACCGTGAAAACCATTTGCTGTTCATAAAGCGTTCTGAGGTACCATTTGATAATATATATCAGAACGGGATCTGAGGAAAGTAAAGAACCGTCAAAAAATGGCAGGCGGATTCCGTAAGAAACAGGGGAAGGAGATGTATTGCCGAATCCTAAGCATCGTAGAAACCTTAAAACGGCGTAAAATGAATCTAATGGAGAACATCAAACAGATCTTTATAGGAACACCGGCTATTTTCTAGCCGGTGTTAAATGTGTTGTTTCAGCCGCAAGGCTGAACTGTAACCATCTGTAAATTCCCATCAAGATACAGTCTAGCATATTCTAGTGGTTCATCAATGGCAAGTGTGTTTAATGCACAATCTGATCCGGGTGTGGTTCTCAAATTCTTTTCAGCTTCCCAGCAGTCAATGCGAAGCATATAGTCTGCACTGGTATAAACATCAATACTGTTACGTCCGGGATTGTATTCTGCAAATATTGTTCTCATCGTATCTTATCTCCTTATTGATCAATAAATCATCAGTTACAAAAATCAGAAGCATTTCAATCAGTTCACCATGTCAGTTTTATTTTGTGTTATACTGTTTTATATGATTTTTTGGTCTCCGCTGCCGCTTCGGTCGGCACAGAGCAGAGGTCCACCGGACCTCTTTGCCCTTGTATTTTCCCTTATCAGAGTTCGTAAGCACTGGCAGGACGATATAACACAAAGGGAAACAATAAGGGAAAGTTCACCTGCGACAAATCCAGTGTTTTCAAGGGTTTGCAGAGAATTTAATGACAAAATATAACAGTTA
>VOFG01002767.1_pt1 | contig 28115 bp, 35 predicted proteins | sample 5384171 | NCBI WGS metagenome assembly VOFG01 (sample SAMN12384726, study PRJNA508395) | human gut metagenome | isolation source: healthy gut F | host: Homo sapiens
TGGCTTTATTCCACATTACATGGAGTTCTACTACTAGTTTCGAATATGCAAATTTTTGGTGTTCCTACTTTTTTCTTGGTTGATGAGATGTTGTCTCATGGTACAACAATCTTTATGAACAATATCGCTATCCTCTTTATGAAAGTATGAGTTTATTAGAGGTGGGAACACGGATAGCGGACAAGCAGGTCTATGAAGAAGATTGTAAGGTTGTAAAGGAGTGGTATGATAGTGCATACGCTTCGTTTAACAGACAGCAGGTATTAAAAATACCACAGGAAATGAAGACTAAAAAAGATAAAAAGTGTTCCTTGGAGGATACGTTAATTACACTAATGCGCAAAATTTGAATTGTCGTGCTTTGGCGAAATATCTTAATAAGGGGAAGATTGAGTGTGCGGCAATGCTTTTTTCCAAATGGTAATTTGAGTGTGGATAGTGATTTAGTTGGCATAAAGTTGTTTAAGTGTTTGCGTCCAATGTTATTTTCGTTATCTTACATATTTGAGAGGTATTATGTGTGGTGTGACAGTGGCATTTGCCAAAAGGTGAAATATGGGAGTTCTGTAGTAGGTGTCTGAAGTGGTTTGGTAAGAAGTCGTTCACCACTGTTGAGGGGGTCATATCAGGTACAAATCTAGATAAATCTATTGTATCTTATGGCTCTAAGGAAGCTATTGTAAACGTCTATAGCTTTACAACGAAGACCTATGCTATTACTAAATACATGTCTGAGAAGAAGAATAAGGAATTGGCTGGGGATTAATTCTGACGGAGTGCTGTATTTAGGTATTGACACAGAGCTATTTCAACCTCAAAGTAGACCTTAGAGGATAAGTTACAATATAGTGTTTATAGGTATAATATTCGCTATAAGGGTATTGATGATTTCTATGCAATAGCAGAGAAGTTTCCCGAGCCACTTTTTCATATAGTTGGTGGTGGTATTGGTTATGATGTAGTTGAGGAAATTGATCAAAGGACTGAGTGAACTGTGTCTATCATGGTTTAATGGACCATACTCAAATATCGGAGTTTCTCAAAGGTATTGATTTGCACATTTTTTCCTTCTCGTTCTGAAGGCTTTCCAAAAGTAACACTTGAAACGGCAGCTATGAAATTTACCGTCCATTGTTTATTCAGATTATGGGGCCTCGGAATGGATTACCACAAGGAAAAAATGGTTATGTGGTTGATAAAATAGATGATATAGGTGATACTCAAAGATCTTCAGCAAAGTCCTTGGAAACTCAATACTCTTGGACGAAGCTATAAAATTGGCTGAATCATTTGATTGGCGGGTGCTTATTAAAGATTGGGGAGAAGGTAATAGAAATTTGGTTAGATAATACATTAAAAGTTAATAAAATTACTTTTGTAAAAAGTATATAAAAGTGCTGGAATTCATTTTACTGTTTTTGTATTGTTTGTAGTGTTGAGACTATGTTCTTATGTTGATAATAAGAAAACTTCATTACCGTCATATTTTTATTTGTGATAACTTGATATTATGTAAAGACGTATTGTCATTGTCTAATACTTCAGTATATAGGGGTTACGCTATACTGATAACAATTTGCCACATTGCAGGGTTGGAATTTTGTAGGGTTCACTCCCTTCGGTGGCATAGGGGTAAGCAATGTTTTTTTTTATCCGGTTATGGACTTAATGAATCATGGAAGAAAATGGGCTAAAATCGTTTTGGAAGAAAAAGTGCTGTGTGTTATTTTTTCCATATGTATTATTTAGATGATATGGTTGATGATAGATGGTTCTATATTAGATGGAAGTGCATATTTTTCTATCGTCAATTGTTCACATTCTTCTTTGGTATATTGGATTATTTGGTAAGGTGTTATATAGCTTTTATATTAGTAATAAGTTACTTAACGGTAAGTACAAGTTATTATTGCTTTTACTTTTTGCGATCTATTCATTTTCGTGTCTTTCATCACTATGTGCTGAACAAACTTTTAGTTTCTTGGTGGGAGTTATAGTATCGGAGAGGAAGAGAGTGATAGATTGCGTGCCTTTTAGAAAAGTGTGCTTTATAATAGTTTTTTTGCTCTTTTAGGTATAGGTTGTCTTGCGCTTAAACAACTCTCTTTTTATGAGGGATTTATCGAATACTCATTGGTTTCTGTTATGTGAATTGGGAATAAAATTGCCTTTTAGGAATATCTTTCATGACATTACTCTATTTAATGAGGAATATGGTAAATTCACAGGTTATAGTGATGTTTGGGACTATAAGTTTGGAACTCTATCTGATTCATATTTGGTTGGTAAAATATATTGTAAAGGATAGTGTCTTTCAAGGTTTGGCATTGATAATTGTAAGTGCTTTTCTTTATTGGCTTATAGCTTTAATAAAATGTGCAACTATTGTACGAATTTATTAGTGGCGGATAAAGAAATGATAATGCGAATTGATTATAAACCTATATATTTAGTTATTACGCCGTTTTTCCCTTCAGCGCAGTCATTTCGTGGTCCTTACGTGTATGATCAAGTAAAGGCAATAATGTGTGACGGTCGTTATCGGGTAATTGTGATGATGCCTGACTCCTGGATGCACAAAGTGGGGGAGTATGAATATCGATGGTATTAATGTAACATCGTTTTGTGCAGTATGACTTGCCGACAAATGCGTGGCCGGGGGCGGGGGATTATTTCAGTCTACATTCTTTTTAGCAAAGCTTTGAAACGTATCAATATTAAATATGAAGACATAGCTGTAGTGCATTCTCATGTAACAAGTTTAGCAAAAGTATGCTGATTATGTAAAATCTAAGAATCCCCGGACAAAACGATTCTGCAACATCATGGATATGACGTACTTAGCATTACCGATGGACGTTTTGCTGATAGGCAACGGCATAAGAGGCGTTGTATAAAGTTATGGCGTGAAGTTGTGTAACAGAATTGATTTACATGTGGGAGTAAGTAAGGAGATATTACGCTATCTTGCTGAGTATGATGGTATAAAACTTAAAGATACTTATGTCTTATACAATGGGGTAGATAAAACTAAATTTTATTCAACAAATGGATCACATTCCGGTTTTCATATTGGATGTGTGGCAAATTTCTGGCCAATTAAAGACCAGATAACATTAATAAAGGCTGTAGAAATATTGCTTAAGGAAGGATTTGAAGACATAAAAGTTACATTTATTGGTGCTGGGGGGTAACTAGAACAGAGTGTGAGGAGTATGTGCAAAGACAAGAATTGAATAATTATTTTGAATTTAAAAATGAAGTTGATCATCGCCAGCTAAATGCTTTCTATAATACTTTAGATTTGTTTGTTCTTCCATCTTATTGGGACGCATTTGGATGTATATACTGAGGCTTATGCTTGTGGAGTAACCTTTTATGACGGCCAAAGGTTCTGGTATCACTGAATATACGAGAAGAAGATTTTGATAATTGGGTAATTGAACCACACGACTATAAGGCACTTGCTCGAAATATAGGTCGCTACATTAAAACCAGAGAAAGGCAAATACTTAAATATCCTATAGATATAAATAAGCTTATACAGCCATTTATGAATTACTTAACACAAAAATGAATAGCAATATTATTTTAATTTTATCTGTAATCATTGCATTCTCAAATTCACTATGTATTGGGCTTCCTATACCCTCAGGCTGCTTATTTACGGATGGTTTGCTTTTTATTGGTTTAATAGGTATTATCAATGGTGTAAGGATTAATGTTACAATGGTATTATTTATAATAGCATGTGTTTTGTCTATTCTTGCCAATGATATTCCATCCATATTTCAGGCTGAATATAGGTTGATTTTTGTTTGATGATTTTGGCAATTGACCATTAAATGAAGGAAATTCATTGAATAAATTTAAATGGAATTTGTATGGTTTAATAAACAAGGTCATTATAGTCGGTACATTAATTTCGTTTGGTGGATATTTTGCATATTCCATTATTTCATGGATGGTCCGGATTTAATGGATTTACTAATCATAGTATGATAAATGAGTAGTATTGGTGGTATATCATCTTTACTTGCTTTTAAGTTATTTTTGATGAGACAAATAACCCTGATACAACTTTCCGGAAAAATGGGGCTTCTTGGGTGCATCTGTTGCATCTGTTCTTGTTTGTTTTTAGGTGCATCTCGTGTTGCATTGGGAGCTACGTTTGTAGCACTATTATTCTTTTATTTATGGTTTTATTTGGGCAATGTGGGTAAATTCATGAAATATTTAATTGTGGCTTTATTTTTGTGGTTATCTCATCTCCCGTGTGGTATCCTTATACTGAAAAAAGTGAAAAACAGAGGGCGTAATGCAATGGAGGGCAGTTTTCGAGTAGGGATGATATGTGGAATGCTAGAAAAGCAGAGTTTGAATCGAACCCAGTTTTGGGAATAGATGTTCTAGTGTCGACCTTTAAGAAGTCGTCTGATAGTGTGCGTGCCAATGGTGGTATTGAACCTGGTACCAGTTGGTTGTTTATGTTGTCATCTGTTGGACTATTAGGGGAACATTATTCTTGCCATATTAGCACTAAAAACCAATAATAAAGTATATGTTCAATGCAAAAGGTATCCATTACAATTGCTGTTAGTGATAACTTTATTGGTATGGCGAAGTATCCATCTTTTTATGAGCGGATATTATGGCTGCAGGTGATTTTTCTTTTTGCATGTGTGGATATTAATAGCTTTACTAATGTAATCGTGGATAATAAATATAAAATAACACAAGAGTAAATATGATAGAAATAATAGATACTATTGATAAGTTCAAGACTTTAGAGATTGAATGGAATTCATTATTTCATAATGCTAATGATGTAACATTTTTCCAAACATTTACATAATTGGGATTGTTTAGAGACGTTTGCAACCCCAAAATGATAAACTTTATATTATAATATACCGTACTAATGATAAAAGAATTACAGGCTATATTCCCTTACAACAGTGATTCCTAAAGTTTATTAATGATAGACATACCGACTTTTGTAATATTATTATATCAAAAGAAGTTAGTAGCATATATAATTTAATGAACGATGTCTGAAATTTGTAGAGGAAGATAAGTTGATAAGGTTTCTGTTACTTGATAATGTAGTTTCCAATTCTCCTATTTTGGCGTATTGGAAAGTGTTTCAAGGTAATGCTTTCGTTTTTTCGCAAACAGAACACCCCATGGTTAAACTGTCCTAAGTCTGAGAGCATTTTTAGTGAGTTTCGACACTAAATGCCAAAGAACGAAAAACGTTTGGTTGCTGCTGATAAGAACTTCGGTTCAATGTAATATGAAAATCTTTTAATATTGCTAATGAACCTTATCCGAAACATGTGATAACGAACATACAATTGATGATTGATTCTGGTTTACGCCTGTCATCGTATTTAAACGATACAAATGAGGTTATTTATGCGTAAACTTTATGAGAATGGGTTGGTAAATTACCCTGTCCTATATGACAATGGTGAGCCGATATCTTTAGGTTTTGTATTTGTGAATGAGCAGAGAACTTATAGTATGAGATAAGTGATATTGTATAAATCAGACAATTCAATTTGTGGAATAATGTGGAGGTATATTGTTGAAAACTTCAAATAGGTAGCTCTGTTGTTGATTTTGGTCGCGGTGGCTATGATTATAAAGATGCAAAATTTCCAGTCCCCAAGTAGAAAATTTATCGCTTTATGGCATCTAAACCAAGTGGGGAATTGGTGGCGTGCTGTTTAAGATTGCTAAGCTTCACATATGCGCAAAACTTTAAAAAAATATAAAGGCTGATGAAGGTTTTTGCTTTTTCTTGCTGAACCAGCCAGTTATACAGTAGACCGGAAATCTTAAAGCCTATGTGCCAATGGGAATAGATTACTGTTAGTTTATTGGGCGATAGCGAGGCAAAAAACACGGGGGTGAGGGTAAAAGGATGTGTTTGCAGACCTATCGAAATGGCAACAATGGTGTTATATGAGGCGTATACTTAAGAAGTATGATACTATTATATTTAACGGATACACTGGCTTGTCGTTTTTGATGTTGTTTGTTTTGAATTTGTGGTATAGTAAACCATTGAATAGACTCTGATACTCAGTATCGGGAACCGGTAGACTGTTTAAAATGATGGGGAAAGCGCATATTTAAGTTCATAGTGTTTGGAAACAAACATACCTATGGTCTTGCTGGTGGTAATTATACACATAAAGACCTGTTTCGTAAGTTTGGTATGGCCCAGGAGAGAATTCTGTTAATGCCGATGGTGGTGGATAATGTACATTTTGATAATAAGAAGTACAAACAGAAGCCAACAGATATAATGTGTTTTTGTATATGGGGCGATTGATAGAGTTAATAAGAATATAGACTTTATGATTCGTTCATTTCTGGCTTATCACCAAAAATATGAAAATAGTGAACTGCATATCGTGGGAAAAGGGGCTTTTGGTGAGGTACTTAAAAAGAAATATGAGTCATATGGATCTGTTTTTCGATGGACAAAGTATGGTGACGATCTATTGAATGTTTATCGTCAAAATCATGTGTTGATATTACCTTCTACTTACATGAACCTTGGGGATTGGTTGTTAACGAGGCTATGGCAGCGGGTATGCCAGTGTTAGTGAGTAACGAGGTGGGGAGCACATTACGATCTTGTAGATGGTAACGATACAGGCTTTGTTTTTGATGCATATAGTGAACAGTCACTTGTGGATGCCATGAGGCAAATATCAAATATAGATACATACAAGAAGTATTCTGATAATGCGTATAACTTTATGCACAATCACTGGAATTATTCGCTCTACCGTAAATGTTTGGAAGATTTTATAAACAAAACTACACGATGAGAAAATAATAAAAAACTCTGTTATGCTTTTCGAGCATATTACCATAATAAGAAGAGTAAAATAGTGTATTATCACGATGTGTACGGCGATAAAAATATACAGATATGGGTACTTCTGCTTAGTACGTTTGCACAACATATTAAGGTGATACATGATGAGGGATTTATCATAAAAGCGAAAATACAGAACTCTGATAAAGAGGTGATGATATGCTTTTGACGATGGATTCCGTGGCATTTATGATACCAGACAGTTTTTATAGATAATGGTTTGTGTCCAACAGTATTTTTGCAATAAGCTTAATAGGAAAACCGGGGTATCTTAATAAAGACGAAATTCTTGAACTTCAAAAAAGCAGGTTTTATATTTCAGTGTCATGCTTTGGAGCCACAGTGATTTAACTAAATTCACTAAAGAGGAGTTGGTACGCGAACTTTGTGAATCGAAAAAAGGAGCTCACGGAATTGCTGGGTAAAACAGTGGATGAGATATGTTTCCCAATAGGTTATTTTTCACAATTAGTACTTGATGAGTGTAAACGTTATGGTTACAACACTATGTATTCTAGTAGTATACCAGGTAATTATTTTGACCAACTGTATGCGGATGGTTTGCGGACTCGTAACCTGTTGCAGTTTGCTGATGCCAATGACATAAGCAAAACTTATACTGCATGGTGGTAATGATATGATACATAATAGATATGTTAAAATGCACTGGAGAGGATAATATTTATGAATATTTTTTCGTAATTGCCACAACCTTACAAGCTGGGGGAGGTATAACAATATATAAGCAGTTCTTATCGCATCTGCCAAAGTATAGGACAAAATAAGTATTGGATATTTATTAATCCGTGCTGCCGAAAGTGGCGATAGAGGAGTAACATATATATCTTTTTCCTCTACAACAAGTTAAAACGGATTTTGTTTGAAGGTAAATTGCTACAAAATGAAATTGTAAATTGGGAGTAAAGCCCGATGTTGTGGTTTCACTTCAGAATAATGGATATAAGAAGATCGGGGGAGTGTAAGCAGATTGTTTATTTTCATCAGCGTCGCTGCTGTTATCCGGGAGCTTACAATCCTCTCAATGCAGAAAGAATGTTTAATTATAAGCATATTTTTCCTCGCATAGTAAAGCGTACATGGGTTAAAAATACAGTTTTGTTGTACAAACACCTATTGTGAAGAAACGCTGTATCATACTTAATGTCTTTAACAAAAAATGTTCGTATGCTTTTCCGATGTTTATGAAGGTGGATGTTACACAGTAAAAACCTATAATGAAGATAATGGAAACATTTCATATTTGTTGGTGATGATTCTAAATATCGTAATGGTTGCACTTTGGCAAAAGCCATGGGAATGTTATAAACAAAATCCGGCATTGGCGGAGGATATAAAATTCTACAAGTTCTGCAGAAAAAGCTCCTATAATGTACAATGAAGTAGTTAAGAATGGTGTAGACAAAAATTTCGTATTTGAAGGTATTATAAAGCATGATAATTTATTGAGTTACTATAAATCTGCTGCAGCTTTAGTTTTTCCGAGTTCGATTGAGACAGTCGGTTTGCCATTACTTAGCGGCAGCCTTTTGGACTTCCGGTTTTGGCGGCTGATGTAGATTATGCTTATGAAGTGTTGAATGGTTATGATGGAGTAGTTTATACTGATGTGTATGATTATGAAGCTTGGGCAAAAGAATATAGTAGCGTTTAGTATAAATCATAAACGATATAAACCTTGCCACAAGAACGAGAAAGTGACTGGGGTGTTTTTTTGATTTGATAAAGTAGACATTACTAAGTTAAAATAACTTCAAATAAAAAATGTTAGACCTTTTCTGTAATAATCCTCACATATAATGAGGAAAGACACATTGCACGAAGTATTGATAATGTTAAACGTATAGCAAAACAGGTATATGTAGTAGATAGTTACTCAACTGATAAAACTTGTGACATTGCGCGTGAGCATGGTGCGGTAGTGTTACAAAAACAAGTATTGAATCAGGCACAGCAATTTATTGGGCAATGGAAAATTGTCCTGTTAAACGGAATGGACCATGCGTTTGGACGCTGACGAATACCTTACTGATGAACTTTATAGAAGAGGTAGAGAAGAAGTTACCTTTGCTGCCCGGGTTAATGTTGCAGGTTGCATGTTACCGCGCAATGTAGTGCTATTTGGGCGTGAATTAAAGCATGGAAACTACGTACAATCCGTTTGATGCGTTTATGGCGGAAAAAAGGCAATGATGGAACAGCGTTGGATGGATGAACAAATTTTATGTTACCGAAGGTGATACAGTAGATATGAAGCATCGATTTATTGATGAAAATTTGAATGGACTCACTGAATGGACTCAAAGCATAACAACTATGCCAACCGTGAGATTGTGGCTGCTTATGAAGGTTATTGGAACGACATTGTATTGGGAGGGAATGGATTGAGAGCCGTAAAAGGGAGAAAGGGAAGTATTATAAACTGCCCAAATTCTTGCGTGCATTCATGTATTTCTTCGTTCGCTACATCTGCTTTGGTGGTTTTTTGATGGCAAGCCCGGTTTTATTTGGGCTACATTGCAGGCATATTGGTACAGGTATCTTATAGATGCCAAGATTGAGGAGATGGAATATTATATAGAAAGAACCCTACACCGCAAGAGATGCGGGACATATTTTAAGGAACGATTTAATATAAACGTTGATAAATGAGCAAGAAAGTCTTAATTGGCACAGTCTTATCTTTCAGCCCAGATGGTGTTTCCACTGCATATCTTTATAACGATATCGCACTTGTAGATTTCAAAAGAGAGTTATGAGGTAGTAGTGCTTTCTACAACACCACTTTTAATGTAGTAGAGGAACAACTGGCAAAGCAACCGCTAAAGTGGAAAAATCCCCGGAATTTATAAGGAAAGTGATTTTCATGGTATAAAGGTAATGTATGTGCCATAAAAGAAGTTCAAGAGCACTGCATTGCGTATTCTTATTTTGTTTATTGGGCACATCATTTCGTTTCTCCTGGTTTATTGCATACGCAATGTTAGTGTAATGTGTCGCCCTCGCCACCTCTCGTAGCATAGGAATGCTTAATCTCATCCTCGGTAAAATTAAAAGGCTGCAAAGTTATATATAATGTGCAGGAAATTTATCCCGATATCCTAAAGAAGAAAACAGGACCGATAATCGCTTGTTTAAAGAAAGTCGAACGTTGCATTTACAACAAGTCTGCAATCACTCGCCCACATTGACGATGTTTTCTATAATACGATTGTGAGTCGTTTGAAGATCCGAAGCTACACATCATTCCCAACTTCGTAGATACTGACCTCTATAACCCGACTAATGAACCTCTTGACGAGAATATCTTTCCTAAAACCGATCTCTTTGAAATTGCTTTATGCCGGGAATATAGGACATGCGCGCATCATGTCCGCTGGTGGCATTGGTCGACAAAACAAAGGGATTTGAATGTTATACCTTTGTGATAGGTATGGGGGTACAACGATCATACTTGGGAACAACAGAAAGCAGAGAGAAGGGACTGGACAAGTTGCATGTACTCGATTATCAACCTGCCATCTGATGCCGAGTATATTGGCATACAGTGACGCAGTTCATCTTTTATGGCACCCGAAATGGAAATGATGGGATTTCCGTCTAAAGTGTATACCATTGCGGCTTGTGAAAGACTGCTGCTTATATGTTCTGAGACAAAACACTCCATCGTAAACTTCACTAAGGATTATAATTGTGCAAAGCTTAGTTTACTGAAGGACTTGATAAGAAGGTAGATGAAATGGCACAATGGCTGGTATCGGTGTCGCGTGAAGAGCTTCCAGAAAATGGGGCGTAATATGATGATGATACAGCGCTATTAACAAAAAAAAGAGCGTAACAAAACAATACGTTGATTTGGTAAATAAAATATTATGAAGATATCGGCAACTGAATCACGTAGCTTGTAGGGGAATTTGGTAAAAGCTTTGGGGCAAAGTAATGAAATTTACGGCCTTGATATCGGTAGCGCCTGAAAAGGAGGGTGGTCAAGACCTTTCCTGGGATGATTTGACGAAAGATTCCACAAGTAGATGCTATCCATCTTGCTTGCTAAAGGCACATGATTTTGAAGAAACTGGGCCGGGAAGTGTATTTTAAGGTAAATACGGGGCTCACTCAAAAGATGTATGACTGGTTTTAAATCATCGGCGAAGTTCATTTTCTTTTCATCGAAAGAAAGCGGCTGCCAATTTTGTCCTGGTGATATTCCTGACTGAAGACGTCTCTAATCCAGCAGGACCTGCGGTGGAACTGAAGATCAAAGCTGAAGAATATATCCTATCTCATCCGGCCGCAGATACAAGTGTATATCCTGCGTCCCTGTATGGATACATGGTCCCGGAAACAAGGGGAACTTCAACTGCCTCTATGAGTGAGCACCTGGCCTTTAAAGCTTTTGAAAATCGCTGCTTTAATTTTACACAACCTTTGTTTGGGCAAAGCAATGCTTTGTTAAGGAAGTGGAATCTGGCATTTAAGGGTATCAATTAACACTACAGTTATCTGTGCTTTGGGTAGACAGTTGCATTCACCAAAGGGCTGATGAATGGCATATGAAGGTGAGATGGGCTTTCACCTGCCAATTTCAAACTCGGAGCGTTTGACAAAGCTAACTGAAGACTAAGTGGTTAGTAATGCTAAATAAAAGGCACTGGGTATAGATAAATGCCCATACGTGCCGAAGAAGGACTTACACAAACCATTAAATCATTTACAAATACAAAATAAGTATGGTTGTATCTGTTAATAGCAGTATTATTGCTTGTTCTTGAATGGGTCTATTTAAGATTGCCGACAAGTTTCTTAACATTATAGATCAAAAACCCAACTTTGCGTTCATCGCACAGTACTATTGTGTTGCGTGGCGGAGGTATTTTTCTTGTTTGGAGCCTGGCTTTATGCTGCCTTCTATGGTTTTTACATGTCCTGGTTCCTGTTAGACCACCATGTTGGGTGGTATCAGTTGCATGATATTCCATTCGGTATCCAATACCCTCGCTGATTGTGCACTTTGTCGCCATGACACCATGTTCTACCAGGGGCTTTGCCCTGCGCTGCGGGTGGTTATCATTGCGCTCAGTATGCACCGGCATTATCAATGCGTATAACTTTATGGATGGAATAAATGGTATTACCGGCGGTTACTCGTTGGCTGTGCTTGTTCCGTTGCTTATTCTCAATTCGCGGGAGGAGTTTGTCGACCGGAATTTCATTATTGTGGCTTTGCTTAGCGTGTTGATATTCTGCTTCTTTAACTTCCGCACTAAGGCAAAATGTTTTGCAGGTGATGTGGGCAGTGTATCCATTGCGTTTATTTTTGCTTTACTTTTTAGGTTCTTATATATTAAAAAGCGGAAACTATTGGGCTATTCTGCTGCTAATGGTATAGTTGATAGTCACTTATTCTCCATCGGATATTATTGCATGAAAATATAGGGGCAAACCCTCATCGTAAAACATGTTTATCAATTGATGGGCCAATGAATTGCATATTACATGGTAGCAAATGGACCGTTCATATGGTTATGCAATTAATCTTTTGGGGGCCATTTATTTGCCACAATGAATAAGTATTTGTATTTAGTTGTAGTGTTGGTATTACTTTGTATCGTTCATGTCTTGTTCAAGAGAAAATATTATCACCTACACGAAGAATATCTACGTGCAAAGTTAATGAGAAATAAATATGAAAATAAATGATAAACTACTTGATGAACTGTTTGCTCAGGCGGGAAACAAATGAGCGGCGGCGTATTAATCTTGATTTGCATGGTGAAGGTGACACTTCTCAGCGTATGCTCAATGCCTTGCTACCGGGAACACTTGTTCCTATTCATCGTCATACTAAAAACAATTGAGACTGTCATTCTGCTTAGAGGTCATATAACGGAACTTTTTATGATGAAAAAAGGTGTTGAATGTGCCTCGGCATGAATTGAATCCCCTGCAAGTGGTATTTATGGCGTACAAGTACCTGCCGGAATGTGGCATACTCTTATTGTGCATGAGCCTTCTGTCATTATAGAAATGAAAGATGGAGCCTATGCCAATTACTATGGATGACATTTGGCAATATGAATAAGTCGCAAAAGCCCCTATATAAACGAATTTAATATCAGGTATGGGGAAAGAGTACGACAACAGAACGGCACGTCAAGGTTTGACGTTGACAAAAGGTCGGGAAGAGTACAGTGGTATGTTCCTGACTTATACCCTCATATTAGCATGAAGCTAATATGATTTGTATGTGAGATATATCAACCGGTTCAGAAGATAGTTGATATATTTGTTAGAACAGTGCTTTTGGAGGCGGCTAAAGCATAGCTTTTAGAGGTCGTAAAGCACTGCTTTAGGACTTTATATAGCACTGTGTTTGTTTGACGATGGGTGTGGCGGGTATGATGAGTTTATCAGGTGCGGTGGTTATGGCGGGTACTAGCAGGTACACTTTTGGGGGGTTTCATACACACGCACACGTGCGCGCATTAGTTAGGTACGTGCGTACGTGTGTGGAAAATGCGGGTGTATTTACTAAACCTTTGTACCTGTGGGAGTTGTATAAAGTAAAAGGAGCAGGCGGAAAAAAGTTTTCTGCCTGCTTTCTTTTTGAACGGATATTTTTGTAGCTTTGTGAAAAATATGATTGATATGGAAGCTTTGCAAAGATTATACCCTATAGGGATACAGACTTTTTCGAAATTCGTGAGAAGAATTATCTTTTATGATAAGACGGAAATATTGCTTTATCGCATGACTTATTTTGCGAAATATGTGTTTTGAGTCGTCCTCGCCGTTTTGGTAAAAGTCTTTGCTTTACTTCATAGTTATTTCTCTGGTCGTAAGGATCTGTTCCAAGGTTGGCTTTGGAGAGTTGGAGAAAGAGTGGGAGTATCCGGTTCTTCTTTATTTCGATATGAGTAAACGGCCAAGCATGTGGATAAGAACAATTGTTGCGTTTGCTGAATTTAAACTTTCGGAGTATGAGGGTGTTTATGGGAAAAGGCCAGGGAGGAGATTAATCCAATCAACGTTAACCCGTCTTATCAAGTGTGCTTATGAAAAGACAGGGAAAAAGGTTGTAGTTCTTATAGATGAATGATGCTCCTTTTGCTTTGTGGTACATGAAAAGGAAAATCTAGGCGTATTACGTAATATCATGCGTAACTTCTATAGTCCTTTAGCCGTGATCCATATCGAAGTATGTGTTTTGACTGGCATACCAAGTTCTCTCAGTTGAGTATCTTTAGTGAATTGAATAATATCAAGAATATCAGCATGGATGAGCTGCATACGCTGCCATTTGCGGAATAACGGAGGATGAAATGCGTTAATGCAGATGAAAGCGGATATGGAGAGATTGGCTGCGAAATTGAATATTTCCCTGAAGAGGTCTCTTGCTGAAGGTTGAAGGGGGAATTATGACGGTTATCATTTTACCTATCCGTCTCCCGACATCTATAAACAATCCGTTCAGTCTGTTGAATGCTTTTGCGGATGGTAAGTTTGGTTTTACTGTTGGTAGCGTACCCTCCGCATACTTTTTGATAAAGATGTTGGAAAAAGTTCGGTGTTGAACCCCAGCCGGAGGAAAAACTATTGGCTATTGTTGTCATCTTTGTCTCTATCTCAAAGGGGTGGATTGGCTATATGCCTCCTGTGGAGGAACTTGAGAATCCGAGCTATAAATTTGCAACGGAGATTTTTTTTCTGAAGATGAAAAAGTGCTTGGCACGTGGTCTTATAGTAAGGAAAACCGGGTGTACACGGCTTACAAGGATTTGTCTCCCAGTATTATCAATGCTCTTATTGCGACGGAAGATGTCCGTTTTGTTAAACATTCTGGAATTGATGCCAAAGCATTGTTCCGTGCGTTTGTGAAACGTGGTTTGATGTTTCAGAAAAATGCAGGTGGAGGTAGTACTATCTCGCAACAGCTGGCAAAACAGTTGTTTACAGAAAATGTGGCGAGCAACACGCTTCAACGTCTTTTCCAAAAACCGATTGAATGGGTGATTGCCGTAAAACTTGAACGTTACTACACCAAAGAGGAAATATTGAGTATGTATCTCAATAAATTTGATTTCCTGAATAATGCTGTTGGTATTAAAACTGCTGCACATACATATTTCGGATGTGAACCGAAGGAATTGAAGATTGAAGAGGCAGCTACGTTGGTGGGTATGTGTAAGAATCCGTCACTTTACAATCCGGTTCGTTTCAACGAACGTTCCCGTGGCCGTCGTAATGTGGTGCTTGAGCAGATGCGTAAAGCCGGATACATCACAGATGCAGAATGTGATTCTTTGCAGGCTCTTCCGTTGAAATTGACTTACAATCGTGTTGACCATAAAGAGGGGCTGGCTACTTATTTCCGTGAATATCTCCGTGGCGTCATGACAGCACCGAAACCGGTAAGAAGTGATTATCGTGGTTGGCAAATGCAGAAATTCTACGAAGATTCTATCGCGTGGGAAACTAACCCGTTGTATGGTTGGTGTGCAAAAATAAGAAGAAAGACGGTACGAATTATAACATCTATACAGATGGATTGAAGATTTATACGACGATCAATTCACGTATGCAGCAATATGCAGAGGATGCAGTAAAAGAGCATTTAGGTGATTATTTGCAACCTATGTTCTTCAAAGAAAAAGAGGGAAGTAAGAATGCTCCGTATGCACGATCACTGCCGGAAAAACGAGTGGAGGAGTTGCTGACGAAAGCAATGAAACAAACGGAACGTTATCGCCTCATGAAAGAGGCGGGAGCTTCGGAACAACAGATTCGTAAGGCGTTCGATACACCGGAAGAAATGACTGTCTTTTCCTGGAAGGGTGATAAAAGATACGATTATGACACCCATGGATTCAATCCGTTATTATAAGTCTTTCTTGCGAACCGGATTTATGTCAATGGATCCGTTGAACGGGCACGTGAAGGCTTATGTGGGCGGACCGAATTATGTATATTTCCAGTATGATATGGCGATGGTGGGACGTCGTCAGGTAGGTTCTACTATTAAGCCGTATTTATATACATTGGCAATGGAGAACGGATTTTCTCCTTGCGATCAGGCACGCCACGTAGAGCAGACTTTGATTGATGAGAATGGAACTCCCTGGACACCACGTAATGCAAATGATAAGCGTTATGGAGAAATGGTGACTCTGAAATGGGGATTGGCAAACTCCGATAACTGGATTTCTGCATACCTGATGGGGAAGTTGAATCCGTATGATTTGGTTCGTTTGATTCATAGTTTCGGAGTACGCAATAAGGCCATTGATCCGGTGGTTTCACTCTGTCTGGGTCCTTGTGAGATTTCCGTCGGTGAAATGGTCAGCGCATACACAGCTTTTGCCAATAAAGGAATCCGTGTGGCTCCATTGTTTGTTACACGTATTGAAGATAGTGATGGTAATGTGCTTTCTACCTTTGCACCGCAGATGGAGGAGGTTATCAGTATTTCAAGTGCATATAAGATGTTGGTAATGCTTGCGCTCCGTTATCAATGAAGGAACAGGCGGACGTGTTCGCCGTTACGGAATTACCGCCGATATGGGTGGAAAAACAGGTACGACCAATGATAACTCGATGCCTGGTTTATGGGATTCACTCCTTCATTGGTATCCGGTTGTTGGGTAGGAGGTGATGAACGTGACATTCACTTTGGTAGAATGACCTTATGGTCAGGGAGCTGCCGCTGCTTTGCCTATTTGGGCAATGTATATGAAGAAAGTGTATGACGATCCCGACCTTGGGATATGACCAGCAGGAGAGATTCAAACTCCCTGAAGGGTTTGACCCGTGTGCCGGTTCGGAAACTCCTGATGGCGAAGTGATAGAAGAAGGGGGATTGGACGATCTTTTCAATTAAAGAAGTGCACAAGTATATTGTTTGCATAGGGAGTAATTACAACAGGAAAGAGAAACTTGACTTTTGCCAGGCAGAAGCTGACAGAATCGTTCTCTTCTATATGTTTTGCGCCCGAATTGGAAACTGAACCTTTGTTTTTAAGAATCCGGCTTGTTTTCCAACCAAGTGGTTATGTTCTTTTCCGATAAGGATGAAGAGGTAGTGAGGAAAATGCTGAAAGATATAGAACAGAGGTCCGGACGTCGTTCGGAAGATAAAAAAGAGGAGAAAGTTTGTCTGGACATTGACATGCTTTTATATGATAACAAAATAGTAAAACCGGAGGATTGGCAAAGGGGATATATACAACAGTCATTATCTGCCTTCCATTCTTCATTATTTATTAAGTAGATGAAATTTCTGGGAATAATACCTGCCCGCTACGCATCCACTCGTTTTCTTGCGAAACCGTTGGCTATGTTGGGCGGAAAAACAGTCATACAACGCGTATACGAACAAGTGGCAGGCGTTTTGGATGACGCTTATGTAGCTACGGATGATGAACGTATTGAAGCTGCTGTAAAAGCATTCGGAGGAAAAGTTGTCATGACTTCCATTGACCACAAAAGTGGTACGGATCGTTGTTATGAAGCCTGTACCAAGATTGGAGGTGATTTTGACGTCGTAGTGAATATACAGGAGATGAACCTTTTATTCAGCCTTCACAACTGGATGCGGTAAAGGCTTGTTTTGATGATGCAACCACGCAGATTGCTACGCTGGTGAAGCCTTTTACTGCCGATGAACCGTTTGCTGTACTGGAAAACGTAAATTCACCGAAAGTGGTAGTCAATAAGAACTGGAACGCGCTTTATTTCAGCCGTTCCATTATTCCTTATCAGCGTAATGCCGAGAAACAGGACTGGTTGAAGGGACATACCTACTACAAGCACATCGGATTGTATGCTTATCGTACAGAAGTGCTGAAAGAGATTACCATGCTTCCACAGTCTTCTCTGGAACTGGCCGAATCTTTGGAGCAGCTCCGCTGGCTGGAGAACGGATACAAAATAAAGGTAGGCATTAGTGAAGTAGAAACTATTGGAATTGATACCCCGCAAGATTTGGAACGGGCAGAAGAATTTTTGAAGAACAGAAGCTGATGTATGGATCGTAAAATACAACCTGAAATACAAGCCCTGAAAAATTTTCGTATTCTTCCTCCTGTCCGGACTACATTACCTAATGGTATTCCTCTGACTGTAATCAATGCCGGTGAACAGGAGGTGGTCCGTATAGATATTCTTTTTGCCGGAGGGCGCTGGCAACAGTCGCAGAAGTTGCAGGCGTTGTTTACAAACCGGATGCTACGCGAAGGTACGCCGAAGTATACGGCGGCAACCATTGCAGAGAAACTGGATTACTATGGTTCGTGGCTCGAACTGTCCAGCTCGTCGGAGTATGCTTATATCACTGTCTACTCGTTGAACAAGTATCTGGCAAAAACGCTGGAAGTCGTGGAATCCATGATTAAGGAACCGCTTTTCCCGGAAAAGGAATTGCATACCATTCTGGATACCAATATCCAACAATACCAGGTCAATACTTCTAAAGTTGATTTCCTGGCACATCGCAGCCTGTTGAAGTCGCTTTACGGAGAACAGCATCCATGTGGTAGAATTGTGGTGGAGGAAGATTATCATGCTATCACTCCGGAAGTGCTCCGTGAATTTTATGAACGGTATTACCATTCGGGTAATTGCTCTATATTCTTGTCCGGCAAGGTGACAGAGGATATTATCAGCCGGGTGACAGATACATTCGGCACTTCTTTGGTCAACATCAACAGCCGGTTGAAATTAAGTTTTCCTTTTACTGCTGTTTCCGAAAAGAGAATTTTTATAGAACGTGAGGATGCTATGCAGAGTGCTGTAAAGATGGGGTATACAACCATTACCCGTGAGCATCCTGATTATCTGAAGTTACGGGTATTGATGACTGTATTCGGAGGTTACTTCGGTAGTCGCCTGATGTCTAATATCCGGGAAGAGAAAGGATATACTTATGGGATTTCAGCGGGGATTATGTTCTATCCGGATAGCGGATTGCTGGGAATCTCGACCGAAACGGATAATGAATACGTGGAACCGTTGATACAGGAAGTGTATCATGAAATTGACCGTCTGCATCAGGAACCTGTGTCGGTGGAAGAACTGACTATCGTACGCAACTATATGCTGGGAGAAATGTGCCGGAGCTATGAGTCGCCTTTCTCGCTGGCGGATGCATGGATCTTTATTGCTACTTCCGGTCTGGATGATGACTACTTTTCACGTTCTCTGCTGGCTGTAAACGAGGTTACTCCTGCAGAAATACAAGATTTGGCACAACGCTATTTGTGCAAAGAGACATTAAAAGAGGTCATTGCAGGTAAAAAGTTGTCATAATTTGCTTTCCGGTAGTGGGCTGTTTGGGAGAGAAATTGTATCTTTGTCCAAATTGTAATTTTAATGAGTAACGACTAAAACCAATGAGGAAATATCTATATACTACACTTTTACTGGCTCTCCTTGCTCAAGGAGGAGCAATGGCACAAGATAACGAAGGAAAAAAAAGCGGATTTTTCGGAAAAATTAAAGATACATTCTCCACTGAAATAAAGATTGGAAATTATACTTTTAAGGATGGCAGCGTCTATACGGGAGAAATGAAAGGCCGAAAACCGAACGGAAAAGGAAAGACGGTCTTTAAGAACGGTGATGTCTACGAAGGGGAGTATATAAAAGGAAACGTGAAGGATTCGGAATTTATATGTTTCCCGATGGAGAAAAATACGAAGGTCAATGGTTCCAGGATCAGCAACACGGAAAAGGTATCTATTATTTTATGAATAACAACCGTTACGACGGTATGTGGTATCAGGATTATCAGCATGGTGAAGGAACTATGTATTATCATAACGGTGATTTGTATGTAGGTCATGGGTGAATGATAAGCGTGAAGGCGAAGGTACATACACTTGGGCAAATGGTGCCAAATATACCGGTCACTGGAAAAATGACAAGAAGAACGGCAAAGGCATCATGAACTGGGATGATGGCTGCAAGTACGATGGTGACTGGAAGGATGATGTTCGTCACGGAAAAGGGGTCTTTGAATATACCAATGGAGATAAATACGATGGTGACTGGGCGGATGATATCCAACACGGAAGAGGTACTTACTACTTTCACACGGGCGATCGTTATGAGGGTTCTTATCTCTTAGGTGAACGCACCGGTGAAGGAGTTTATTATCATGCTAATGGTGATAAGTATGTAGGAAATTTAAAGACGGTATGCAGGACGGAAGAGGCACTTTTACCTGGGCGAACGGTGCTGTGTATGAAGTGAGTGGAAAAATAATAAACGTGAAGGTAAAGGAGCCTATAAATGGAGTAACGGAGACGTATATGAGGGCGACTGGAAAGACAACCGTCCCAATGGACAAGGTACTCTGAAAACCGTTGCTGGGATGCAATATAAAGGTGGCTTCGTTGACGGACTGGAAGAGGGGCAGGGCGTACAGATCGATAAAGATGGTAATCGCTTTGAGGGCTTTTTCAAACAAGGAAAGAAGGATGGTCCTTTTGTGGAAACAGATAAAGATGGGAAGGTGATTAAAAAAGGAACCTATAAATTCGGAAGACTTCAATAGATGATAAATGGTAGTGGGCTGCGCATTGCGTGGCCTATTTTTTATAACCAATTCAAGGTGATGGAATAATGATAATGGTTGGACAAAGAAAAATGGATAAACCCAAAGCGGTCATTATCCATTTTATAATTTTTCATTCTTCAACTTCATTCATTCTTCATTTAAATGATGTATTGTGAACTGATAGATTCGTTATTCATCACTCGTTTGATTGTTTCAGCAAACATATCGGCAATGCTTAACTGTTTCACTTTCGCGCATTTCTTAGCATAAGGGATGCTGTCGGTAAATACCATTTCTGTCAGGGCAGATTCTTGCACACGGAATGAAGCGGGATCGGACATTACGCAGTGGCTGGCGATAGCACGTACTGACTTGGCACCGGCATCCAACATAATGTTGGCTGCTTTGGTGATGTTCCTGCTGTGTCAACTATATCATCGATCAGTACGACGTTTTTGTCTTCCACGTCACCAATGATTTGCATAGAAGCTACTTCATTGGCTTTTTCACGTGATTTGTTGCAGAGTACCAATGGTACACCGAGGTATTTGGAGAAAGTACTGGCACGTTTTGAACCTCCTACGTCCGGTGTAGCAATCACCAGGTTTTCCAGTTGCAATGACTGGATATAAGGAAGGAATACGGCTGATGCGTACAGGTGATCTACGGGGATATTGAAGAATCCCTGAATCTGGTCTGCATGCAAATCCATCGTAATCAGTCGGTCGATACCTGCAACAGACAGCAGATCAGCTACCAACTTAGCCCCGATAGATACACGAGGTTTGTCTTTTCTATCCTGACGAGCCCATCCAAAATAGGGGACTACAGCCACAACGCTCTTTGCTGATGCACGTTTGGCAGCATCGATCATCAAGAGAAGTTCCATTAAGTTGTCTGAGTTAGGGAAAGTGGATTGAACCAGGAATACATGTGCGCCACGAATTGACTCCTCGTATGAAACCGCAAATTCGCCATCGGCAAAATGGGTAATGTTCATATTTCCCAGAGGACAATCCAGGCTTGCGCAGATTTTTTCTGCCAGATATCTCGAGTTCGTTCCCGAGAATACCATAAAGGGTGCTTTTTCGCTCATTTTGTAATAGATGTTACCTATTTGTTAATTTGCCTACAAAGGTAGGAATTTCTCTTATTATTTAGAAGGACTTATTGTATAAAAAATATTTTTCTCTCCAACTTATCGGAAATATTTGTAGATTTGCTTTCTGAAAACAGTTAATAGTCAAAAATGAGTTCACGTTTCCTTTATATATAATGGTATAGTGTTGTTTACCTCTTTTTTTTCGTGCACTGATATGGTGCCGACCAAAGAGGTGCGCCTTATCGACTCTCTAAACCAGGTGGCTTATGCTTTTCGTTATAAAAACCTGGATTCATCCTGCCATGCGGCATCAAGGGCCTACCGTGAAGTCAGCCTCTATAAACAAGGAAAAGCGGAAGCATCCAATAATCTGGGCTTTTGTGCTTTTATGCGCATGGATTTTGAGCAGGCCGAAAAGTTTCATATGGATGTCTATAATCTGACCAAGAATGAACTGGAACTCCTTATTGCCGACATCGGTTTGATGAAGATTTATCAGCGGACGGCGTTGAACAAGGAGTTCTACGATTACCGCAATAGTGCCTTGCACCGTATGAAAAGAATAGCGGAGGATGACAATCTGTTTGTGGACCAACACGAGCAAATGCGTTTGAATTATGCCCGTTCGGAATTTTATATTGTATCTGCTGTGTATTATTATTATCTGCAACAACGTCCCGAGGCAGTGGCTTCTATCAATGAAGTAACTGATAATCAAGAATTGTTGGCAGATACCAACCAGTTATTGTACTATCACTACATTAAGGGATCCGCTGCCTTGTGTGAAGGCGAGACGCCGGACGAACAAAGGCTGCGAGAGTTTGACGAACTATATACCACGTGGCGGTTGGCATCCCGTAAAGGGTATCTCTACTTTGAAGGCAATGGAGTGCAGGGACTTGCCAACCTGATGGCCTCACCGGAGAATTACGCATTTTTCCAAGACCGCCGCTCCCATGCCCTTGACACGGTTTGGAGTACCGGTAGACTCGCTGCTTCCCATGCGTCTGGGGCAGTTGGCATCTGCAAGAAGTTCAGCCAATACAAGGATTTGTATCAGATAGCAGGTGCATATGTATCCATTGGCAAATACCTGAATGCCCACAGTCACTATACAGAAGCTCTTGACACGCTAAAACTTGCTCTGGAATGTGTAAATGACCATCACCGCCTTTTCTATGACTGCCACGATAGTTTGGACTGGCTGAAAGCATTTGACCGTCGAGATACGATTTGTGCGGAGAAGGCATGGATGGAGCAGAAACTGAAAACCGTGCCCGAGTGGATTTCACGTATTCGTGAACAGTTGAGCGTTTCGTATGCAGGACTCGGGATGAAAGAAAAATCAGACTATAACCGCAATATTTACCTGGATATCCTTGAAGATACACGCCAGGATAAAGAGCTGGAAAGCCGCTATCAAGCATTGGAAAAGGAGGCGGGGCAGCTCAACGTCGTGTTGTCACTGGTCATTGTGGGCTTCGTGCTTGTATCCCTCTTTTTCTGGTTTTTCAACAAGCGTTCCAAAGACCGGAACAGAGTGCATCTCCGCCGTCTGCAGCTGATGCTGGATATCTGTCAGAAGATAACGGCATCCATTCCGGCAGATGCACAGACTGAGGAGGAAATCATCGACTCTATCCGGACGGCTGTCTGCCCGGAATTGGAAAAGCTGTTTGGAGTGAAGGACATCCGCATAGACAACGGGCAATTAGTGTTCCCGCGTCGGATGAGCAAGGATGAGCAGGCGATGGTACGGGTGATAACCTCCCTATATCCAATGGGCAATTGACAACGGCATGACGTCCATCTCCCTTGGCGACGAACGCCGCAGACTGGAAAAGCAACGCTACATTTACGAGCAGCACATCGCGGGGAACAAACGGCAAAATCTGATAAAGAAAGCATGTATGGCTATTGTCAACGGAATTCACCCGTACATAGACCGTATCATCAACGAAGTGCAGAAACTGACTCAAAAAGGATTCATCAAAGAGGAGCGGATCAAAGAGGAGAAATACCAGTATATCGACGAGTTGGTTACTACCATCAATGAATACAATGATATTCTTGCCCTTTGGATAAAGATGAAGCAAGGAAGCCTTAGCCTGAACATAGAGACGTTCGAATTGAATGAACTTTTCGAGCTGCTTAGGAAGGGAAGCCGTACATTCGAGATGAAGAGACAGTCGTTGGAGGTGCAGCCTACGGATATCCGGGTAAAGGCAGACAAAGCCCTTACATTGTTTATGATAAATACACTGGCGGAGAATGCCCGTAAATATACCCCTCAGGGCGGTATGGTGAAAGTATATGCACGGCAGGAGGAAGATTATGTGGAAATCTCGGTAGAGGATAATGGTTGTGGATTGTCACCGGAAGATGTAGCTCGCATCGTGGGAGAAAAAGTATATGACTCAAAAGCCATCGGTATGAGTGACGCTCCCGACAAGGAGGAATTGAGGAAGAACAAAGGAAGTGGCTTTGGACTGATGAACTGTAAGGGCATCATTGAAAAATATCGCAAGACGAATGATTTGTTCAAGGTCTGTCTGTTTAATGTGGAGAGCGGGCTGGGAAAAGGCAGCCGTTTTTATTTCCGTCTGCCTGCCGGTATCCGTAAGTCTGTGTCGGTGTTGCTCGTCGTGTTGTTTTTGTGCATGTCATCCTGCCGGCATGCTGTGGAACAGACTGCTTCCGGAGAGGTGTTGCCGGATTCTTTGGCACTGCTTGCACAGAATGAATACGAAGCTTTGCTGGACGAAGCCTCCGATTATGCCAATGAAGCTTATTACTGCAATGTAGACGGAGAATACGAACTGGCTTTACAATACATAGATTCGGCAATGTATTGCCTGAACGAACATTACAAGCAATACGCCCATCCTATACATCGCTATATGACGCTGACCGGAGACGGGACGCCTGCGGAACTGGATTGGTGGAACCAGATGTTCAATTCGGATTTCCATGTAATTCTGGATATCAGGAATGAAGCGGCAGTCTCATTTCTTGCATTGAAGCAATGGGATGACTATAGTTATAATAATGCTGCCTACACCACCTTGTACAAACTGTTGGGAGAAGACCAATCCTTGGAAGAATATTGCCGGCAGCTGGAGCGTTCCACCAACAACAAGATGGTGGGCATTTTGCTGGCGGTGATTTTGCTGTTCGTATTGCTGTTGGGATATTACATACTCTACTTCCGTAAACGTCTGGTGAACCGCTGGAATCTGGAGCAAGTACTGGAAATTAATGGAAAGGTGTTCAATGCCTCCTTGTTGCCGGTTTCGGATACGGAGGAAATGTTGCAGCGTGAGGAGGATACATTGAAGGAAATCCCGCGGCAGATTGTAGGTTCCGCTTTTGATGCAGTGAACGAACTTTTGAGTATCGACCGGTTAAGCATAGCTGTATACAACGAGACTACACATAAGCTGGAATACACTTCCAATCCAGTGGAAGATACCGCCGTGGACGAGTTGCCTATCTGGAGGAAATATATGGAGAATTGCTTTGAGCAGCAAGAGTACATATCGGAAAAGGGTATACAAGCATTGCCGCTTGTTGTGGATGCGGGAAATATGTGTCGTTGCATAGGTGTGCTGTGTCTGGAACGCAGGGAAGGTACGGAGCAGGAGACCGACCATTTGCTTTTGGAACTGATAGCCCGTTATGTCTCCATTGTAATCTTCAATGCAGTGGTTAAGTTGGCTACGAAATACCGGGACATCGAAGTGGCTCAAGATGAAGCCCGGCGAGCTTCCTGGGAAGACAGTTTGCTGCATGTACAGAACATGGTGCTGGATAATTGTCTTTCGACCATCAAGCATGAAACGATTTATTATCCGAACAAGATAAAGCAGCTGATAGGGAAACTGCGGTCCGGCAAACAGACAGAAGCGGAGGAGCGGGAAACGGTGGTTGCCATCAGCGAATTGATAGAGTATTACAAAGGTATCTTTACGACACTCAGTTCATGCGCTTCCCGCCAGTTGGAAGAGGTGACTTTCAGGCGTGCGACAATATCTGTGCCGGAACTTATGGCTACTGCCGGGAAATATTTCCGCAAAGTGTATAAGGGAAACAAGGCGCATATTGATTTTAAGATACAACTGTTGGAAGGACGGATTACCGGTGACTGGAACCAGTTGCGTTTCCTGCTTGAAAACCTGATAGACGAGGCTTGCTCCGTAACTCTGGATGGAGCTGTCTGTCTGTCGGCCCGGGAAGATGGGGAATTTATACGTTTTCTGTTTACAGATATGCGCAGGGAAAAGACCCGTGAAGAATTGAACCAATTGTTCTATCCCGACTTGTCCCGCATGACGGCCGGTGAGAAAAGGAGAACTGTATGGTACGGAATATCTGGTATGCAAGCAGATAATCCGCGACCACGACGAATTTGCGGGACGTAGGGGATGCCGTATCAATGCCGAACCGGGAAAGGAAGGAGGTTTTACAATATATTTTACGCTACCGAAAAAATGAAATATGGAAGAACAAAAATTTAAAGTAATCATCGTTGAAGATGTAAAAGTTGGAGTTGAAAGGGACAGAAGAAATATTCCGTCATGAAATACCGAATGCAGAAGTAATCGGCACGGCAATGACGGAAAGGAGTTTTGGCCGTTGATGGAAGCCGGCGTGCCGGATCTGGTTTGTTGGACTTAGGACTAGGAGGTTCTACGACCATTGGTGTTGATATATGCAAGAATATATTCAAACGCTACAAAGGAGTCCGGGTTCTGATCTTTACAGGTGAGATTCTGAACGAAAAGTTGTGGGTGGATGTATTGAATGCCGGTGCCGATGGAATCATCCTCAAAACGGGTGAACTACTGACGAAGACAGACGTACAAGCTGTGATGGATGGCAAGAAGCTGGTATTCAACTATCCGATTCTGGAGAAGATCGTAGATCGTTTCAAAAAGTCGGTAGCCAATGATGCCAAGCGTCAGGAAGCGGTAATCAACTATGATATTGATGAATACGACGAGCGTTTTCTTCGTCATCTGGCATTAGGATATACGAAAGAGATGATTGCCAACCTGAAAGGATGCCATTCGGCGTGAAATCACTGGAGAAACGACAGAATGACCTGATCGGACGTCTCTTCCCGAATGGAGAACGGGTGGGAGTGAACGCGACCCGTCTGGCTGTCCGTGCATTGGAATTGCGCATTATCGATCTGGATAATCTGGAGCCTGATGAAGAGTAAATTAAGTATTAACGGTAGCTTCTTGCTTAGTCGGAAAATGATGAAGAATAAATGGCGTATGCCGCATCCCGCTACGATGTTCCTGCTGCTGACAATGGCAGTGGTCTTTCTTTCATGGATATGTGATATCTATGGGTTGAAGGTGACATTGCCGCAGACAGGTGAGGACATCCGTGTACAGAGCTTATTGAGTCCGGAAGGAATTCGCTGGTGGTTGCGGAACGCTATTAAGAATTTTACCGGATTTGCACCGTTGGGGATGGTGATTATTGCTATGTTCGGACTGGGAGTAGCACAACATTCCGGTTTTATTGATGCGTGCATCCGCATGGGAGTAGGGAACCGGCAGGAAAAGAGGAAGATCATCTTGTGGGTGATTGTGCTTGGCTTGTTGTCGAATGCCATTGGGGATGGTGGATATATTATTTTATTGCCTATTGCCGCTATGCTGTTCCAATGGGTGGGACTTCACCCGATTGCAGGAATTGTTACAGCTTATGTCTCTGTTGCGTGCGGGTATAGTGCTAATATTGTATTGAGTACGATGGACCCGTTGTTGGCACATACCACCCAAGAGGCGGCACTGGCGCAAACGGGGTATCAGGGGAACACGGAACCTCTTTGTAACTACTTCTTTATGAGTGCTTCAACAGTAGTCATTACAGCTATTGTGTATTGGATTACTCAAAAATGGCTTCTTCCCACATTAGGTAAGTATGAAGGCAGTGTGAAAGTGGTGGCTTATCATCCTCTCTCTCGCAAAGAGCGGCGTGCTATTATGATTTCCATTGTTGTAGCAGCTGTTTATGTCGCTCTTATCTTGTGGCTTACTTTTTCTTCTTATGGAATTTTGCGAGGGGTGAACGGAGGTTTGATGCATTCGCCTTTTATTGCCGGTATTTTATTCCTGCTTTCTTTGGGAGCAGGTATTACGGGGATGGCTTATGGATTCAGTTCCGGACGGTATCGCACTGACAATGATGTGATTGAAGGACTTACGCAGCCAATGAAGCTTCTTGGAGTGTATTTCGTTATCGCTTTCTTCGCTGCGCAGATGTTTGCCTGTTTTGAATATTCCCATCTGGACAAGTGTCTTGCGATTATGGGGCGGACCTGCTTTCTTCTTTTGAGCCGGCTCCTTTGTCCGCACTCATCTTGTTTATCCTGTTTACGGCGTTTATCAATCTGATTATGGTATCTGCTACCTCCAAATGGGCTTTTATGTCTTTTATCTTTATCCCGATGTTTGCACAAATGGGAATCTCTCCGGATATCGCACAGTGTGCTTTCCGTATCGGAGATAGTTCGACGAATGCCA
>VOFG01002428.1_pt1 | contig 28112 bp, 49 predicted proteins | sample 5384171 | NCBI WGS metagenome assembly VOFG01 (sample SAMN12384726, study PRJNA508395) | human gut metagenome | isolation source: healthy gut F | host: Homo sapiens
ATCAATTATGCTTCGTTCAGTTACATGTGCTAGTATAAACACCGTCTGTCACAATATTTGTATTACTGAAGGCTTCTAATTCATTGGCGATACCTTGCTCACCTCGATCAAGACAATGGTTTTGTAGCTAGGTTAGCCAAAGTTGAAACCTGCCTTTTCTAAATTCTTGGCAATTTCAGTAGGTGAGTTAAATGTAGGATATCCAGATAAGCCTAGAGATTCTCCTCTAATACAGTTTCTTGGTTAATGAACGCAATATCGGATTCTTTCGCATCTTTTTAAAGTTAGTGTACATCTTTGAAAAATCATATGTTCCATCATCTTGTAGTGCATCATTGTATACTGTTTCATGTATTAGGTTATCTCAACACCCATAAAGGAAACAACTGTTTCTTCACTTGTTTTTGTTTCTGGTGTTGTGCCTGTGTTATCTTTTTTGGCTCTGGACTCGAGAATAAACCAACAATGAAATGAATTAATAAATATAAAATAAATAGTACTGACAAGAATACCACCAGCTAGAATAAGTCTATTTCTGGTTCTTTTTACGCATCCTTCTGCGTCTTCTTCTTTTTATTTTGAGCCATGATATTCCTCCAAAGTCAATTGTTCTTATAAATTTTTGTAGCAACTCTTTACCTACATAACGATATTGCCAAGATTCATATCATATTAAGGTTGGCATCCTGTTTTATCTTCTGGGTATCTAAGAATAAATCCATACTTGTGCATGTTTTTAGAATCCAGTCATATCCATCATAATTTTCAATTTCATTAAAGTTATATCCCTGCAAGTCCTGTTGTGTCTGGCTTTGTCCAGGACGAGCATAATATTGGTCGGCATATTCTTCTCCGTTTACAGATATAATAATCCCACAAGCCTTTTGATATTCATGGTTCTGTATCCGGCAATGGCGCGAATGTTGATATCGTTTTTGCGGCAGCCTTACAAAATTTAACATATGCATCATACGCTTCCTTTGCGCATTTCAATTTATGGTTCAACTGTCGACACGAATAGTCTTCGCCTTGTACGCACGCATAATCTTCGAGTGGAACTAAATCACTTGGCTGATAGCCTTCTGGTAATGCATAAAACTTGTTTACTAATAAAGTCATATCTGAATCATCATCGACAATCGTTGTTTTTGAATAAGGCTTTAGATCCATGTCGGAGTTTACTTGCATAACGATGTCTTTTACAATTTAGCCTTCCATTTGGCATAACGCTTTAGCCCTGTTGCTGTGGTAGTTTGGCAAAGAAGTCATTTCCTTGATATCTTCTTCAGACATGCCTGCCTTTCGTAATGTCTCACTTCCCTTAATTTCCTCAGTGATTTTTTCGTTGTTCATGGTTTTATTGTCAGAATGGAATAGTCAACAATTCCTTTAATTAATGTAATTAAAATAAATAAAGCAATAAGTAAACCGAACGCAAAGAATCAAACGGTTTCTTTCTTTTTTAAACGCCTTTTCTTTTTCATTTTTTCTCCCTTTTCTCAAGAAAATTATAGCACATAAACAAGTTTTAAAAGGGTTAAAATGGATTTATCAAATGATGTAGTTGTATACTAAAAAATAACATATATAAAGGATTAAACTATGAATATAGATAAAAAAGATAATAATGGGTGTAAGAAATAAGGATGCGGATGCGAAGAAAGAGCTTATTTCATTGACTCGAAATCATTTGGTACAAACAATTTATAAGCGTTATATTGGTTTAGAGGAAAAAGAAATCAATGACATCTTACAGGCAACGTATACGCATACGCATTTATGAATATGGATAAATTGAGTGATGATAAGAATTTTTTGAAGTGGATCACGGTTTTGTTGAATAAACAATTGCGTGAGTATATGCAGGCTAAAAAGAACATACAGGTATAACTACGGCTTTACGTGGACTTCCTCAATATAGACAATCGGATGTGGATGATTGTTTAAATGAGATGCCAGAAAATCAAAAGACAGTGACAATCATGCATTGTCTAGGAAAATTGAAAAGAGAAGGATAATAAATCGTTTAAAGATAGTGAAGAGGGAGTGGCTCGTTTGTTGAAGAGTGGTAAAACAAAAAGTAAAGGATGTATTAGATAAGAAGTGACAATGATATTTATTATTGTCCTTTTTTGATTTCGCATAAAAATGTAAGCATATGAAAAGAGAAACAAAAAAGAGTATTGATACTATCACTTAAAATAGGCGTAGGAAGTGCCATCGCAATTATATTAGCCTACTTTTTAAGTTGGATAATCCAACAAGTGCTGGAACGATTGCACTATTGTCTTTGTTGACGACAAAGTGGGGGACGGTGAAGCTTGTTCTTAGAAGAATTTCCACATTCTTTTGTGACAATTCTATTCTGTTTTATTTTCTTTTGAACTTATTCCAAGCCATTGGATAGCCTTTGGACTTGTGATTGCGTGCTTAGTTGGGTACAGTGAGAAAATGAAATGTCAGAATACTTTAAGTGTAAATGCGATGATTGCGGTGCATTACTTGAGTTATTTGGATTTTAGTCTTCACTTCATGATGAATGAGTTTTATTTGATTTTAATTGGTGCCATTATCGCATTCTTATTGAATTTGGTTCATGATTATAGTGGAGAAGAAGAGTATTTGAATTCTTGTATGATTTATATGGAGGACAAGATTCAGAGCTTGATGTATCAAATTGCTCATTATATTCAAAGTGAGGAAAGAAATACAACAATTTGGAAAGAATTAGAGGATATTAAAGAGCAAGCTGAAAAATATATTCATATTGCGATGGAATATCAGGATAATACGTTTACGAATTTGCCAGATTATTATATTCGTTATTTTGAGATGCGTGCTTTTACAGTGTGATATTCTGCATATGCTGCATTATAAAAATTCAGAAAGATTCGTGAAATGCCAAAAGAGGCGCATGAATTGGCGAATTATATTGAATATTTAATTTCGTTTATTCATGAAAAATGATCCTCAGCCTCAAATTAGTTCGCTTCATAAAATGTTGAAAGACAAACAGAGTGAAGCTCTTCCTGAAAGTCGAATTGAATTTGAATCAAAGGCGATGCTTCTACATATTTATATGGATTTAGAAGAGTTTTTATACACAAAGAAGAAGTTTATTGATCAAACGACAGAGGAACAGAAAAATTGTATTGGAGATGATTTAGATGAAATCAATTGTTATTGTTACTTATTGTTTCTGTTATAGTTTCTATTGGAATCTATAAAGGAATTCGTAAAAGTATTATATAAAAAGGATGTCACAAATAAGTCAAGTTTTTGCCAGATTAATAAAATATGTTTTGGTTTTTATTAATGGAATGATTTTTCTTGGACAATTTGAACAGACCAAACCTATTATGTCCTATCTTGCTGCATCCAGTGGAGTGGTTGCCCTAGTTTTAGGTGTTGCCGCTAAAGATGCCTTTGAAATCTATGTAGTGGTTTAATGATTTTAACATTTTAAACCATTTGTCGAGGGCGATTTAATTAAAGTCAATCAAAGGTGAATTTGATTGGGTATGTTGAAAGTATTCGTTTTCGTCATACGATCATTCGTACGTATGAAAGTAATCGTATTATTGTGCCAAACTCAACATTGAATTCGGCTACGATTGAAAATGCATTTTTCAGGATGCGCGAAAGAATAACTATTTAGAAATTGAGGTTTCTTACGGAACGGATATTGATTTGGCGATAGATATTTTAAAGAGTTTAGTTGAAAAACAATGGGAGAATATGATATTGAAAGTGAAACCCAATTGAAGTAAAAGTAATTAATTTTCTGCAACCGGCATTGATCTACGTGTTGTTGTTCCAAGTAAGACAAGTCTAGATGGTTTTGATATGCTCGCAAAGATTTCGTTATGAACTTGTAAAAGAGTATGGAAAAGCCAATATTCATTTTGGAAATTATTCAGTAGAGGTAAGTCAATCATGATAAAAGTATATACAGAAGTATTGGGTTTTAATAATTTAATGTATCGATACATGAGTTTACCTAACTCATTATCTTTAGCGGATTTAGCTTATTATACATTAGCATCTTATTTGTCTGAAGAATATGCGGACTTTGTGATTGAAGTGAATGGTATCCCTTTTGTATGTCCAAATTGTGAGGATGAACAATTTAATAAGTTACCTTGTGCTTCATCAATCCAGCCTGATTTCAAAGAGGGAGATACATTTAAGATGGTTTATAATTTAGAAGAGCCATTTGAGATTGAAATTCAAGTTGAAAAGTGGATGATATAGAAGAAGATGCGAATGTGGTCATGGTCGTGGCTTTATGATATGGGATGGTTTTTAAAGAGTTTCAGGATTATTATTATCAGTCCATGGAATTGTTTAAAGAATATGTCGAAGCCAATGAGATGAGTCTTTCGGATTTTCCAGTAGATGAAGATTTAGATATCGTTGAATTGAATAAGGTGTTGGAATATAACTTTGAAGAATTAAAAGATGTGTATGAGGGTGAGTAGATGAAAGTATATGAAATGAGTTTTCGTGACATGGATCAGAAAAATGGTAGAGATCCACGGCATGAAAAAATGGTTAAGCTTTTTAGAGAAGATGGGGTTAAAGCTAGATAATCTATATGGTGCATTAATGTATGGTTATATCGATCATAATGCGGGCTTTATTTTTGAAATCGTAGCTTTGGAAACAAAGAAACGCAATATTGAATATCGCATTGTACCGATTGGTGTATCGTGCAAGATTCCTCGTTTTGATGTGCAGGAAATGGATATTCAAATCTTGGATAATGTGAATGTGGAATTGTTCCAGGATAAGATTGATATGGTCGAAAAGGCCACAGAAGTTTCTAAGGAATTAGAAGAGCTTCGTTTATATAAAGAGTTGGATCCATCAAGACATTTAGAGTATCCAGATGATATCATGGTGTATTTTCTAGACGAAGGAAAAGATGTAGAGGCATGTTGGGTTCGTCTGGAAGGAATACAAGATGGAAAGATGTATGGAACTGTATTAACGGCTTTACATCAGAATTTTGGTGTAAAAGAAAAGGATACAATTTATTTTGGCATGACAGAAATGGAAGATCACAAATTGGCGTGTGTATGGGTGAAAGAAGATGAATAAAGAGGATTCATTATATTCGATTTATGTACAAATATTAAAAGAAGAATTAGTGATGGCTATGGGTTGTACAGAGCCTATTGCGATTAGTTATGCGTGTGCTAAGGCAACGCAAGTGCTAGATCATTTACCAGATCGTATTGTTGTTAAGGCAAGTGGCAGTATTATAAAAATGTTAAGAGTGTGATTGTACCTCATACAAATGGCTTAAAAGGGATTGAAGTTGCAGCTGCTGCAGGAGCTCTATATGGGGATGCCGACGCCAAACTTGAAGTGCTTTCTAGGGCAACACGTGAACAAATTGAAGAATTGCCTGAATATGTTCAAAATACAAATATTACCGTGCAACACATTGAACAAGGGCATGTATTCGATTTAGAAATCCATGTGTATTATGAACAAGAACATGCCAGTGTTCGTATTGTAGATACGCATACGAATATTGTACAAATTGAAAAAACTGGCAAGTTATTTTGAAGATAAGACGACGAGTTTAGAACTTAAAGCCGATCACAGTGCTTTGATTATGAAACAGATTTGGGATTTTCACAAACTGTGGATATTGATGATGTAAAAAAGAAATACTAGATCGTCAAATCACTTGTAACATGGCCATCGCAAATGAGGGGATTCATAATTCGTATGGTGCAAACATTGGTCATGTGATCTTGAATATGGATTCAGATTGTGTAAAGACAAGGGCCAAAGCTATGCGGCGGCTGGATCCGACGCAAGAATGAATGGGTGTGAACTTCCAGTTGTGATCAATTCAGGAAGTGGAAATCAGGGGATTACTTGTTGTGTGCCTGTTGTTGTGTATGCCAAAGAATTAGATTGTACGCAAGAACAATTGTATCGTGCTTTGGTTTTATCCAACTTAACAGCTATTTACATTAAAACAGGTATTGGTACTTTATCGGCATTTTGTGGTGCTGTTAGTGCTGGAGCTGCTGCGGGTGCTGGTATTGCCTATTTACATAATGGAACTTATAAAGAAATTCAGCATACAATTGTCAACGCATTAGCCATCCTTTCGGGTACGATTTGTGATGGGGCTAAGGCTAGTTGTGCAGCTAAGATTGCTTCTAGTGTAGATGCTGGTATTATGGGGTACTATATGTATAAAAATAAGCAACAATTCTATGCAGGTGATGGAATCGTTGCTCATAGTGTGGATGAAACAATTCAAAATATTGGAACACTTGGTTCTCAAGCGAATGCTTCAAACAAATGATAAAATTATTGAGATGATGATTTCTTGCGATTAAAAGTAGATAAGCGAATGATTAACTGTGGTTCATATTCCATATGGACGATACGTTTTCGTTCGCTTTTGTTTGTTCTAAAAGAATATCAACAGCTTCTTTCCTTTCTCACAAGCACCGTGGTCAACACTTGTAAGTTGTATTTGAGGAAAATCAGCTTCCGGAATATTGTCAAATCCGGCTACACTTGTTTTAATGTTGTGATCTTTTAAACAGGCTAAGATGCCTAAGGCCGTCATGTCATTATTTCCAATATAGGCATCGTATTTATCACTTAAGATTTGTTTCGTTAAACGATACCCATTTTCGTATTCTCTTTTTTCGATGGGGTATAATTCAAATTGTTTAGACGAGTTAAAAAATACTTGTGTATTTGACAAGACACTTTTTAACTCCTTCATATCTTTCGTTTCGCCCAATTTCCGTTGTATCTAATGGACTTGATATATACGCAATCTTTTTTGTGTCTAGCTGTTTTAAATGGTTACCTAATAATTTACCACATTTAAAACTGTTGAGTTCAATGGAATCACAATCAAGATTTTTGGCTTATCCCCGATAATAATGCACGGTATTTGTTTGGAAAGTGCATTCCATTCATCAACAAATTTTGGGGGGATATAGAAGAATGATTCCACATGGCTTTAATAGTTTTAAGTTAGAAAGGGCGTGCTTTTCAAGATCATCTTTTCGCAATGTAGAAATAGTAAAGATTTGTGTTTTTGTCTTACTAGCCTGTTCAATGATACTTGAAACAACCATAGAATAATACGAATTGGATAAGTTGGAACAAATCACGACAATCGTATTTTTTGCGTTTGAATACCTTTTTTAACTTCTGGCTTTTTATATCCCATTTGTTTGGCTGTCTTTTTGACGAGATTTACTGTTTCTTCTTTGAAAGATACATTCTTATTCTCACTTAGAATCATAGATACAGTGGATTGCGATACATTTGTGGCTTGGGCAATATCGCGTGTAGTTACTTTATTTCTTTTTCCCATAATAAGCCTCTTTTGATTTATTTTGATTAATAAATCGATTACTAATCAAATCATTAATCAATATCTATTTTTTATCTTACACTATTTTATTTGGTTGTCCAACTATTAATCAATATTTTGATTAATAAAATGGACTTTACACATTTGAAATGAAATAAAAATAAGCGTATCGTAACTTTGAAAGAGGTGCGAACTATGTACGATTGTATAATCATTGGAGCAGGTATTAGTGGTTGCTCATTAGCGTTTGAGTTAAGTAAATATAGTGGAAAAGTATTGTGGCTAGAAAAAATAATGATGTGGCTGATGAAACAACTAAGGCCAATAGTGCTATTATTCATGCGGGGTATGATCCAGAGCCAGATACTTTAATGGCAAAATATAATATTTGGGGTAATAAAATCATTCCTACTTTATGTAAAAGATTTGGATGTTCCATGTAAGAATATTGGTTCTTTGGTTGTTGGATTTAGTGAAGAGGATGATAGGACCATTGAAATGTTATATAAGCGTGGTGTACAAAATGGTGTTGAAAATCAGCGTATTATTAAACAGCCTGAGCTATCTGTTATGGAACCCAATTTAAATCCAGACTGTACAAGCGCTTTTTATATGCACCAAGTGCATGTATTATCAATCCTTGGCAGTTTGCGATCGCATTAAGTGAAGTAGCAATTCAAAATGGTGTGAGCTACGTTTGAATGAAGAGGTTACGAGTATAAAAAAGATGGAGATATCTTTATTGTGAATGATACATACAAAGCTCCATTGGTTGTAAATTGTGCGGGTGTTATGTGTGATCATGTAACTGGACTTATTAAGAAACCAGATTATAAGATTACGCCAAACAAAGGGGAATATTATTTATTAGATAAGTCACAAAGGAAACTTGGTTCATCATGTTATTTTCCAATGCCCTACAAAGATTGGTAGGGTGTAGTGGTAGCTCCAGTGGATGGAAACTTAATTGTGGGTCCTACAAGTACAAATACAGATGCAAATGATTATTCGACAACGTCTGCAGGATTAAAAATAATTCGTGAAAATGCGTTTAAATCCGTACCGAATATGAAGCTTCAAGAAAATATTCGTACGTTTGCGGGATTGCGTGCAAGAAGTGATACAAAAAGATTTTATTATTGGCGAAGATAAAGATGTACATAATTTCTTCTTGATTGCCGGAATGGCAAGCCCAGGCTTAAAAGTAGTGCGAGCGCAATCGCATTAGACATTGTGAGAATGATGCAGGAAAAAGACTATTTCTTAAATTTAAAAAGGATTATGTTTCTACAAGAAAAGTAGTTCGTTTTAAAGAAATGTCACATGAACAAAGAAAAGAATATATTGAAAAACATCCTGAGTATGGTCGTATTATTTGTCGTTGTGAAACCATTAGTGAAGGAGAGATCCTTGATGCGATTCGTCGAAGTCCAAAACCAGTTAGTTTAGATGGAATCAAACGTAGATGTAATGCCGGCATGGGAAGATGTCAGTCAGGATTCTGTGGACCTAGAGTCCAGGAAATTCTAGCTAATGAGTTGGGTGTTAGTCAGTTAGATATTGTTTTTGGATAAGAACGGTTCTTATATTTTTGTGTGGAAGAACAAAGGAGAATGGCGATGAATAATAAGTATGATGTAGTAGTCATCGGTGGTGGTCCCTGCTGGTCTTGCCAGTGCAATCGCCGCAAGACAAAATGGTGCCAAGTCCGTTTTGATTATTGAGCGTGATAAGGAACTTGGTGGGATTTTAAATCAGTGTATTCATAACGGTTTTGGCTTACACCACTTTAAAGAGGAATTAACAGGTCCTGAATATGCAGGAAAGTATATTGAGGAAGTTGATAAAACAGATATTGATATCTTATTGGATACAATGGTAGTGAGATTACGCCAGATAAAATGGTGTATTGTTCAAGTAGTATTCATGGATATTTAATGATACAGGCTAAATCTATTATTTTAAATATGGGTTGTCGTGAAAGAACACGTGGTGCAATTGCGATTCCAGGCACAAGAGCTTCTGGTGTGTTTGCGGCTGGTGCAGCTCAGCGATATGTGAATATTGAAGGTTATATGCCAGGTAAAAGAGTTGTGATCTTGGGTAGTGGTGATATTGGTTTGATTATGGCGCGAAGAATGACTTTGGAAGGTGCAAAAGTTTTAGCTGTTGTTGAGGTTATGCCGTACTCAAATGGTTTGAATCGTAATATTGTTCAGTGTCTACATGATTATGATATTCCATTGTATTTAAGTCATACAATTACGGATATTGTGGGTAAGTCTAGAGTGGAAAAGGTTGTTGTTTCTAAGGTGGATGAAAATAGAAATCCAATTGAAGGAACAGAAATGGAATTTGATTGTGACTGCGTTTTATTGTCAGTTGGATTGATTCCAGAAAATGAATTGTCGAATGAATTAGGCATTGAAATGGATCCAAGAACACATGGCCCTATTGTTTATGAAAAATATGGAGACTTCTATGGAAGGGTATTCGCATCAGGTAATGTTGTGCATGTGCATGATTTAGTGGATTTTGTAAGTTTGGAAAGTGAAAAGGCTGGAATGGGTGCTGGTCGATATGTTTCAAATGGCGAAGTATCTAAGGATCGTGTCGTAAGGACGATAAATGGAGATAATATTTCGTATGTAGTTCCTCAATATATTCGTAAGGATAATGTAGAAAAAAGAGTGTTGAACTTTCTTTCCGTGTAAGAAGACCAACGCAACAGGTAAATATTGTCGTGAAGGATGGGGATACAGTCATTGCGAAATTTAAAAAGGAACATGTGATTCCAAGTGAAATGGAGAAGGTATCAATTCCTAAAATATTGCTTGAAAAGGCAGATAAAGAATTGGTTGTATCTATTGAGGAGGATGCGTAATGAGAGAGTTAATTTGTATAACATGTCCCAAGGGTTGTCATTTAAAAGTTGATGAAGAAAAATGATTATAAAGTAACTGGAAATGGTTGTCCTAGAGGTGCAATCTATGGAAAGAAAGAGTGTACGCATCCAACTCGTGTTGTGACAAGTACTGTGAAAATTGTGGGTGCTGAGATTGAAAGATTGAGCGTGAAAACCAATGGGGATATTCAAAGGAAAAAGATTTTTTGATGTGATGAAGGAATTGAACCGTGTGGTTGTGAAGGCACCTGTGTATCGTGAAGATGTAATTGTTTAACATTTGTGGTACGGGTGTTGATTTAGTTGCGACGAAAGACTTATAATATGGCTGTTAAAAAGGGGGAGCTTTTAGGCTGAGAGTAGGTTTGTCCTAGACCCTGTAACCTGATTTGGATAATGCCAACGTAGGAATATATCTTTTTGATAGTGAGCTGCAGATTGGGTTTCTGTAGCTTTTTTTCTTGGTGGAGAAAATATGAATTATTCTATTTTTGATGTGGATGGAACAATACTGGATTCAATGGAAGTATGGAATACTTTGGCAAGTCAATATGTTCAAAGTTTGGGGATGGTTCCCGAAAAAAATCTTGATGAAATTGTTTCAGATATGAGTTTAGAACAGAGCGCAACATACTTGAAGAATCATTATAAAATCAATAAACAAGAAGAACGAATCATTTCTGAGGTATTGAATTTTATATCAGATTTTTATGAGTATGAAGTGAACCTTATGCCTGGGTTTAAAGAGTTTATTTCACATTATGATTCGATTAATGTGATTGGTACAAGTTGTGATGAAGAGCTTGTAAAAATTGCGCTGAATAGACTGGCTGTATTGAATTATTTTGAAGATATTATAACTTGTTCAAAGGTGAATAAGTCAAAGAATGATCCGGATTTTTATTTAGCTTGTGCACAAGTTTTAAAACAAAGACCAGAAGATATAGTGGTGTTTGAGGATGCAGATTATTGTATAGATGTGGCGAGAAAAGTCGGATTTAAAGTGATTAAAATAAAAGATTGGAGAGATTTAAATGAAAAGTGCATTAACGATTGCGGGAAGTGATTCGAGTGGAGGAGCAGGCATTTAGGCAGATATCAAAACCATGTGTGCTAACCATGTGTTCGCAACAAGTGCAATCACGGCATTAACAGCGCAAAATACATTGGGAGTAACGGGTATTATGGATGTAACACCTGAATTTTTAGGTGAATAACTAGATGCAGTATTACAGATATTTATCCGGATGCGGAAAAGATTGGAATGGTATCAAGTTCTGGTTTGATTGAAATGATCGCAAAGAAACTTAAGGAATATAAGGCAGAAAATATTGTCGTTGATCCTGTGATGGTTGCGACAAGTGGTGCTAGATTGATTAGTGAGGATGCGATTGAAACATTGAAAAAGAATTGTTGCCTTTAGCTACTTTGATTACTCCAAATATTCTGGAAGCAGAAGTGCTTTTCTGAAATGGAAATTACAGATGAGGCTAGTATGGTTGAAGCGGCTAAAAAAATCAGTGAAAATTTTGGGTGTGCTACTTTAGTTAAGGGTGGTCATCAAATCAGTGATGCGAATGATTTGTTGTATAGAAACAATTCATATGCTTGGTTTAAAGGGAAACGTATCAATAATTCAAATACACATGGGACGGGCTGTACTTTGTTGACGCAATAGCATCAAAACCATTCTAGTGTTGGCGTCTAGAATGGTTTCATTTTTGTTTATACAACAGAATATGAAGATAATAAGAAAACCATTCTAGTGTTGGCGTCTAGAATGGTTTCTTTTTTGTTTATTATTTTTAGGAGAGAGATATGAATATTGGTTTATTTCTATATTCATTGCCTTATCTTTAAGGCACTTATAGAATAACATCCCATGTTGTCATAATTTTAGTATAACTTTGGTAAATATTGTGAAATCCGATTGAATTATGTGAAATTATCAAAATATGCATCTTTTTTTGGGAAAAGCCTCAATGTATTTTGTATATGAGATAGGGGTGATGAAATCACATGAATAAATCAAAAGACAAAATTATGAAGGAGTTTTTAGAAAACAATGCCTATTTTGTCGACTTCTTTAATGCGTACTTCTTTGGTGGAGAAAGAGTTCTTAAACCTGAAAACTGTATGGAACTTGATTCAGAGATGAATGATTCGAATATGGATCTAGAAAAGCATGTGGATGTGATTCGTAAGTACAATGATGGAAATCTTTATAGTGCATTTATTATTGAGAATCAAAGTTATGTGGATATGTCCATGGTTGTAAGGGCTGCAGTATATGAGTTTGTAGCTTATGAGCGAATGTTAAAGAAGTCAAAGAAGAATAGGGTTAAAGAAAAACTACCTATGGTAAACATTCTAGTATTCTATACAGGTGAAAAGCCTTGGAATGCAGCTAGACAGCTATCACAGCTAGTTGAGGTGGATGAAAGATTGGAATCCTATTTCCATGACTACAAAATGAATCTGATTGAAATCACAGGAAATACTTCATATAATTTTAATGAAGAAGACGTGTATAATCTATTCTATATATGTCGAAGTATTTATGATCAGTCTATTTATGAAGGAACGAGTAATCATTTTGGACTTGTGAAAAGCAGTGTATTAAAAGTGGTCAAGACATTGACGGATGTAGAATGGTTGGATTTAGAAGAATTAGAGGAAAAGGAGAAGATTGAAATGTGAAGTGAAAAGAGATGGCTGGAAAGGCTGTTGATGAAAGCTTAGTTGTAGTTAAATGTGTGAAGAACATTTAGACACTAGTACAAATCTTTGAGGTTTCTAGAATGACTTTAAAAATAGAGTTTAATAGATGGATGTGATTTCGCATCCATCTTCTTGATAAGTTGAAAAAATATAGATATATGCAGGATTGATATCATTTAGATAATGATATTTAGTCTTGATGTAGACGTTGTTTTAAGAAGTGTGGAGAAGTAGACATTATATGAATAACTAACTATAATAGAACTAGAAGTGAGGTACATAAAATGTCAATTATTAAACTAACTCCTGCATTTTAAAGACTACCTGTGGGGTGGTACTAAACTAAAAAGAAAACTATGGTAAAAAACAGATATGGATCCAGTTGCGGAGGCTGGGAATTATCTGTGCATCCAGATGGTCCAAGCATTGTTGCGAGTGGTGAATATCAAGGCTTATCTTTTCTAAATATTTAGAGAAAAAAGGAAAAAGGCGTTTTAGGAACGAAGGGAAACACATTTGAGTTTTTCCAATCTTAATTAAATTTATTGATGCTAAACAACCATTATCAATTCAGGTTCATCCTGATAATGAATATGCGCTTCGTGTTGAGCATGAATATGGAAAACAGAAATGTGGTATATCTTAGATTGTGAACCAGATTCATTTTTATACTTTGGTGTAAATAAAGAAATTACTAAAGAAGAATTTGAGCGTCGAATTCAAGATAATACTTTTTTATTAGACGTGTTAAAGCGGTTCCAGTATTAAGGGAGATGTTTTCTTTATAAAATCTGGTACAATTCATGCGATTGGTGCAGGAATTCCAGATTTGTGAGATCCAACAAAACTCAAATACAACATATCGTGTTTATGATTTTGGTCGTGTTGGAAAAGATGGTAAACCTCGTGAATTACATATTCAAAAGGCGATTGATGTTTCAAATCTAAGTCCGATTGAATCTGATTTTAAACCATGTGGTCCTGAAGAAAAGAATGGGGATTGTGATACTGTACGTTTAGCAACTTGCGAATACTTTACAACATATGAATTACATTGAATGGCACAACAACGCTTCATGTTGATGATGAAAGTTTTGGTTCTATCTTGTTGATTGAGGGTAATGCGACAATTGAAAATGATGGTACAACTTTAGAAGTAAATAAAGGAGATTCTGTATTTATTGATGCGAATAGTGGTGATGTAAAAATCACAGGAACTGCCAATGGATCTATAGCAGGGTTTAATCCCCTGCCTATTTTTAGTTATGAAAGAATTTCAAAAGATTTAATAGACTGGTATATTAAAAATCATCGTCCTTTAGAATTTCGTTTAAAGAAAGACCCTTATGAAATATGGATCAGTGAAATCATGGCCCAACAAACTCGTATTGAGGCTATGCTTCCATATTTTAAAAAGTTGGATGCAGCTGTTACCGGATATTGAGAGTGTCGCAAAGTGTGATGATGAAAAGCTAAATAAGTTATGGCAAGGATTAGTTATTATTCGTGGTGTAAAAATATAAAGAAATGTGCCATAGAATGTGTTGAAAAACACAATGGAAAATTACCTTGCACAAAAGAAGAATTATTAAAATTACAGGAATTGGCCCATACACGGCAGGTGCCATAGCTTCCATTGCGTATGCGGACAAAGAAGTGCAGTCGATGGGAATGTGATTCGTGTATTTTTTTCTAGGGTTGTAAGGATATTTGTGAGGATGTTACCAAGACAAGTGTGAAGAAACAGATTGAAATGTTAGTAGATGAAAGTCTTCCTTCAAAGAAGAGATTTCTTTACTATAATCAAGCGTTGATGGAACTGGGAGCACTTATTTGTATTCCCAAAAGTCCAAGGTGTGATATTTGTCCAATCAAAAAATATTGCGAAGCTTCAGATCCTGCTTCTTTGCCTTATAAGCCAAAGAAAAGTGCACGTAAAATCGAGTATAAACATGTATGTTTGGATACATCAAAATAAAGGTTCATGTTGTAAAAAGAGCGGATACCGGTTTGTTGGCAGGACTTTATGGCTTTGATGAAACGAACCAGAACATATTATAGAAAGTATTGAATTAAAACCTTATATACATATTTTTTCACATGTAGAGTGGCATATGGATGCGACGTTGTGTATAGTAGATAGGGAAGATTCAAATTATAAAACAATTGAAGAAATAGAAGAGTATATCGCATTACCAAAGTGCGTTTATGCCCTTTATGAAACAAGTAGAGGAGTATTTATGGAAAAAGTAGAAATTGAAAGTTTTACTTTAGATCATACTAAAGTAAAAGCGCCTTATGTGCGTTTGATAAGTGAAGAAAAAGGACCCAACGGAGATATTGTATCAAATTTTGATGTTCGCTTATGTCAACCTGAATCGACAAGAGATACCAACCGGAGTTATGCATACTTTAGAACATTTGTTCGCATTATATCTTCGCCCTAGAATTACTGGGTATTTAGATTGTTCACCATTTGGATGTCGTACAGGATTTCACCTTTTAGCATGGGAAAACATTCAAGCAAAGATGTTGCGATTGCCGTAAAAGAAGCTTTAGAGCTAATCACAACTACAGAATGGGAAGATGTTCCGGGTACAGAAGAAAAAGAGTGTGGTAACTACAAAGATCATTCTTTATTTGGTGCTAAGGAATGGGCAAAGAAATTTTAGAGAAGGGAATGAGTTGCGACCCATTCGAAAGAAAAAATGTAAGAGAATTTGACGTACTCTCATCATTAAAATGACGAGATTCTCTTTCTCACAATGCGAGAAATGGAGCATCGCAAAGCTTTCAGCATGGTTCTAGACCTTGCATATAGTCTCTGCATAGCTCTTGTTTTTGAGCATTTCCAATCCATATGGACTGTACTTTGTATACTCATACTGCATCCAGCAGGGCTTACGCCTTAGACCTGAACTGGATGAGAGATTCTTTATGCTAGAATCCAAAGCATGATTTCATTGTGTGTCCACATTTTTTCTTATTTAGAATCAATGTATCCTGCATCTTTACAAAATGTGGAAAGTCAAGATGACAAGTTTTAAAATCAGGTGCAGTCAATGTATGGTCAGTATGACAAATCAGAAAGGCAGAATACAAATCTCTTTTTACTTTTACATCCTTCAATCGTTTTAAATCTTTCGTTTAAAAAGTAGGTTTAATATATTCACCCGTATCATGGTGAAGTTGAGAAGCACGGTATTGATGAATATCTATTTCGTAGTATGGTATTCCATACTGCGTTGCCTTTTGTTTTTAAGTCTGCCTGCATAAGACCTGAGAACGGTTCTTGATGGAGCGTCCATAACGCTTTTTGCGTTTGTATTTGCGTACCATCTTAAAAGAGCCGTCTTTTGTTTAACGGATACAGCTTCATCCTGTCGTTCAGTCTTTTTTTGATTTCTTTTGCAGAGCTTTAAAGTTCATTGGTTCAAGGATGAACTCGCTTGTATTCTGAACGACTCTGTTGATAAAGGTATGATGTGAAGTTTTGATATAAGCAGATTGTTTTCGATAGAGAACTCGAACTTGGCGTTTTAAACGTCTACATCGTCTTGTGGTTTTCCATGTATGTTTTTCTTTTTGACTGTACCATTTTTGTTGTAGTTTTCTGGATTATGTTTTCGCATAGATGCATCTATCAGATTCTGCTTATGACGAATCTCTTTTTCATAATTTATAGAATCTGGAGCCAGTTCTTCCAGATGAACCTCGTTGTTTGAGGCTGTCGCAATCGTAGAGGTTCCAAAGTCAACGCCTGTACGATGTCCACCATTTTCTGACAACCTGATTCGTTTTGGTGCATCACCTCGAAGTGTGATCACTACATAATATTTGAATCCACTGTTGAATTCGATTCTCTTTAAAAATGAATAAACAACATCTTCTTTTTAAATCAACAGATGAAATAATGTTCTGAATATATTCATTCTTTGGGACACGAACCTTGTAAAAATGTTTCATAAAACAGATAGTATCCCATCTTGAAAGACGCACCCTGTTGCAGCACATTTTTGTTTGATACAGTCAAAACTGTTGTATCTTCGATAATGAAGATGACGTCCATCCTCAAAAAAGAACCTTTTCTACTCCCCTTATATACAGCTTCAGCTTCTGCCTGTGCCTGATGAGAGTTGATGTAGTTCTTGAATTTCTTTTTGTTCTTTTGGATACAAACTTACACAAAGAAGTCTTCGTAAGATTATACTCTTTTGTTTAATACACATGATATTTGACAATTCTTTTTTCTTTTTTCTTTTCAGAAGCTGACAGTTCAGATGCTTTCTTTTTAGAAAATTCAGCTTCACCATAAGCTTTGCGTGCATCCACATATTCTTTTATCATGAAATAAAGCACAAATGGTTTGTAGCATATCGAACTAACTGATTATGCATCTGGTTCGTATAGAAAAATTAGATAATAAAAATCAAGCCTAATTCCTAAAATTTTGTGTCTTTCCATGAAGGACACATTTTTTGATGATTTTCCACGACAAAAAGATTGGATTTCTCCAATTTTTAAATTTTTGTTTATAATGTATTCAAGACTACCTTTTATATGTGGTCTTGTTTTTGCATATACCGTATATTATTTTTTAACAGTTTGGCGGTACATGCGGTTTTGGCAGCTTTCGAATTTAGCGGGTTCGATTGCTGCTTTTTCTTTTGATAGAATCGATTCACTGGATTATCTTTAGCTCCTCTTATAGAACATCCTACAGCCAGAAACAATAGACACCTTAGATATTTATTTCCTTTTTGGATATCTTTAAATGTTTTCCATCCTGGTCTCCTGACTGATATATATGCGGATCCAATCCTGCATATGCCACAAGTGCTTCTCTTGATTTAAATTCTTCTATATCTCCAATCTCTGCAATGATTCTTGCAGCAAGATTGGGCCCTATTCCATCAATGCTTGAGATATATCTATATTCTTCTAAAGTAGAAGCAACTGTTATCATTTCATTCAATGTTTTTTTCACATTCCTCTGTGTTTCGATTACCTTATCAAGTAATATTTTAAATATTTCAACTTCTACATCATCCTTTTCACATCGGGATATGTCTTTTCGCAAATCCTATTATTTTTAATGCATATTCTAAAGATATCTTATGAGTATGACATGTATTTTTCTCAAGATATCTGGCAACTGTTTCAGCCTTCTTGTTCTTCAATAAATCCGGATGTGGATATTTCTTTAGGATTGTCATTGGAATATCACTGTATCCATCCCTAAATAAATCAAGATATCCCGGAAAACAGATGCTTAACTGATTTTGAAATGTAACCTGGTATTTTCTAAGATGATTCAACTGATCTTCATACAATCGATTCTTTTTTCTGAGCCAGTTATATGTTTCATCCTTCTTTTTTTAGTTCCATCATTTCTTCTTTATCATAATAAACTTTTTGAAATAGATATTGGATCAAGCTTTATCCGTCTTCTTATTATGTATTTCTTCTTTTCCACTTTCTGGCAGATTCTAAAAGGATTGATTATATATGTCTTTATACTGTTCTTACTTAGAAATCTTTCTAAAGGTTTTGTATAAACTCCGGTTGCTTCAAATACGGCACATACCTTTTCATTGGTTTCAGCTTCCAGCTTCTGAATATCTTCTAGAAGTCTTTTGAATCCTTCAATATCATGATCAATTTTCTTTACTTTACCAAAACGTTTATTGTTCTTGATAAACACATGTAATGACTGTTTCCATTGGAAACATCAATGCTTACAATTGGACCTTCCATACAATACTTCCTTTCATTAAACAGTAGAGATAACTTCCAAATTTCTGCTCCATATTGTTTTGTTTTACATACTGACTTGATTCAATTACCGTCTTTTTAGATATAAGCTTATTCATAAACAGAAATAGGAAGAATGACGTTTTTTTCTAACTGACTCAAAGGTCTAAAAAGAGCTACGTCATTTCTTCTCTAAGACTTTGTTCTCATTACATGCCTGCAAAAAGAAAAAGCCAGGAATATTATATCCTGACTTGAATACCATGAATAACTAAACAAACAGTTGATTCTCTTTCAATAGAAATGATTCTTGATCTGTTCATCTACATTATACAATTCTATATTAACCAGAATACTTTTCTTCCATTCGCAGAAGGAATGCACTTAAAGTTACATGCACCAGGAAACAAACAGATTCCTCGCCAAAGTTTGTTTGTATTTCCCTGACCTTCAAAGTCTTTCCAAGTGGACGCAACCTAAAAGCTATCTTTTTTCAATATATCCTACGCCTTATTCTATCATAGAAGCTGATTTCAATGAACTTGTTTCTGTTCTTCAAAAAAGCTTCTAAAAAATAAACCTTTGGCGTAGACAAGGCAAATGAACTTATTCATGCTGCACGCAATTCAATTGTTGTTCGCAAATCTATCTCAGATGGCGAACTATACAACATTCACAGTCTTATTGATTCTATAGATTCTCTTGAATCAGAAATACGAAATCTCGAGAAAATAATTGATTCTAAGGCTGAAGAATTTCCTGCTTATCATGCTTCTCTTACATTAACAGGATGTGGAAAAAATCACAGCGGCTACAATCGTTGCTGAAATAGGTGATATCTCCAGATTTCATAAAGCGAGTCAGATCGTATCCCTGGCAGGGTTATATGGTGACAACTCCAAGTCTGGTTCTTCTGTGAACAAGCGTGGAAAAATTTCCAAAAGGTTCTCGTTATCTTCGCCATGCAATCTACATGGTTGCTGAATTTGCACGAAGAAACAATCCAATATTTAAAGCTTATTTTACTAAGAAAAAGAATGGAGATCGTACCAAACATATTCTTTGCCGTGAATGCAGTAGCGAACAAGTCTTTGTAAAGTAATCTATTCTTTAATGAAAACCAGTCCACATACATTATTCAATCACCGCGATTTGGCGAAACTGTCGGAATCAACCCAAAATGAGTTTTTTTCCAAAATGCCGAAACAGACTTTTCGGCAAAAAACTAGACGAAAGAAATATCTGTATGAAGATGAATATGGAGAACTCCATGAATTCGTATTTAAATCGATAAAAAACAGCTTTAATCGAATAAAAAACATACAAATTCTTTCGAAAATCAGGCTTTTTTGAAAATTTTTTAAAGGCTCAAAAAAGTTGTTTTCAATGCACACAAATTTCAAAAAACAAGATGAAGTTTTTGAGAGGATTCACCTCTAAATCAAGACAAAAACACCCTTGATTCAACAAAGAAAATTACAATTTCAACAAATTTTACATTACTTATTGACATTTAATAGTTTGTCTTTTTTTTGCGATGCATTCTACATATATATTATAACATGGTCCACGTATAGAAACTGTTGAAAAATTGTTACATACGTCATTCATCTCATGACTAAAGTCACGAGCGTTCTGACTTCAACAGTAAAATTCTCTTTTTTTTATTTGAGTTGCCCTATTTATCGTGTCGTTTCTATGTTAAAATATAGTATAGTCTTTAAAAGGAGAACTTATATTATGGCAGGAATTTTGGGAAATTATTTTCAGAAGAACAACGTGAATTATCTGCATTAGAAAAGATTGCAGATCAAGTATTAAAAATATGAACCAGAAATGCAGGCATTATCAGATGATGAGTTGCGTGCAAAAACGGATGAATATAGAAAAAGAATTGCGGATGGAGAAACGGTAGATGATCTTCTTCCTGAGCGTTCGCAACAGCTAGAGAAGCTGCTTATCGTAATCAACGAAAACCTTATAAAGTTCAGATTATGGGTTCGATTGCGATGCACAAAGGTGATATCTCAGAAATGAAGACTGGTGAAGGTAAACTTTAACAGCTACAATGTGTGTATATTTGAATGCACTTGGCAGGTCAAGGTGTTCATGTAATCACAGTCAATGAATATTTGGCTGGTCGATGCTGCCTGGATGGGCGAAATTTATCGTTTCTTAGGGTTTAACTGTTATGTAAATACACGTGATTTAAAACCAAGAGAAAAAACGTGATGCGTACGCATGTGATATTACATATACAACAAACTCAGAACTTGGATTTGATTACTTGCGTGACAACATGGTTACGAAGTTGAAGACCGTGTAATGCGTGGACTTCACATGGCTGTAATCGATGAAGTTGACTCTGTATTAATTGATGAGAGTCGTACACCATTGATTATTTCAGGTGGTAAAAAAGAAAACCGCCAACTTATACATTCAGTCGCTGATCGTTTTGTGAAGACTTTAATAGCTCCAGAATATGAAACAGATAAGTTTACCATGAAAAACTTTGATTTCTGAGATTATGATATTGATGAAAAGACACGTCAGATCATGTTGAGTGAAGATGGTGTTCATAAGGCAGAAAAATTTTTAAGATCAAAAAAACCTTTACGATATTGAACACACTGCAACTTGTTCACCACATTAACCAGGCTTTAAAGGCAAACTACATCATGATGCGTGAAGTTGAATATGTAGTTAGTGATGAAAAAGAAAATTGTTATCGTTGATCAATTTACAGGTCGTATGATGCCAGGACGTGCATATTCAGATGGTTTACACCAAGCTATTGAAGCTAAAGAAGGGGTTCCAATCAAAGAAGAAACTCGACTTTGGCGACAATTACATATCAGAACTTCTTCCGTCTATATGAAAATTGGCTGGTATGACGGGTACCGCAAAAACTGAAGAAGAAGAATTTTATCAACTTACAATATGAAAGTTGTTGTTATTCCTACAAACCGTCCAGTAGCTCGTAAGGATCTTCCTGATGAAATCTATGCACATAAAAAAGATAAATATGCTGCATTGGTACGTGAAGTAAAACGTTTGTATGAAACAGGACAGCCAGTTCTAGTTGGTACGATTGCGGTAGAAACAAGTGAGGTTATTTCACAATTATTAAATAAGGAACACATTCCTCATGAAGTATTAAATGCGAAAAACCATGCTCGTGAAGCAGAAATCATTGCAAAGGCGGGTCGTCCAAAATCAGTTACAATTGCGACAAACATGGCTGGTCGTGGTACTGACATTAAATTAACAGAAGAATCATGAAATTAGGTGGTTTAGCTGTATTGGGTAGTGAAAGACATGAATCTCGTCGTATTGATAACCAGTTACGTGGACGTTCTGGTCGTCAAGCGAGATCCTGGATTCTCACAGTTTCTATGTATCTTTAGAAGATTCATTGATGGTTCGTTTTGGTGGCGACAAGCTACAAAAGCTATTTGAAAAAATGGGTGACGAACAAATTGAATCAAAGGCATGGTTACAAAATCAATCAAATGGCTCAAAAACGTGTTGAAGGATATAACTTCGATATGCGTAAACAATTGTTAGATTATGATGATGTATTACGTCGTCAACGTGAAATTATTTATGCACAGCGCAATCGTATTTTTAAAGACTTATGAAGTGCATGATATGGTTCGTGTTGTATTTAAGCTAATTTATTGATCAATGAAACAAACAATCGATGTTGTGGTGTTGTTAAATCCATTGAAATGATGTTGGTATGAAACTAAGATAAGGAATTAGTTGCAAAATGAACTTGAAGGAAAAAAGTCTTATGATGAAGTTAAAGAATATTGTGTAAATGAAGATTTGGAATGAATATGAAGCTGAAATCAAAGATGTTAAGCGTCAATTCTTGCCTTTTGAAAGACAGTTGTGTTACGTAATATTGACCGTAACTGGATCAACCATATTGATATGATGGATAAATTGCGTAGTGGTATCTATTTTGCGTTCTTATGCACAAAATAACCCTCTACAACAATATGTACAAGAAGGATTCGATATGTTTGAAGAAATGAATCAAAGAATTGATCGTGAAATCACATTCTTCTTATTAAAGGTTCTGTATTCGTAAGGAGCATGCAGCTTAATGGAACTATATGAATTGAAACAAGGAGTGAGTACTCACCAGAGAAATTACATTCTTTGGGTGAGTCACTTGACTTATCTAGCAAAAAATAAACAGATTGAAGAATATGATAAACAAACTTTTAGAACCAGATTTCTGGCAAGATCAAAAAGCTCAACAAGTGATTCAAAAAACGCATTAAAAGATATTGTGGATCGTTATGAAGAATTAGATTTACAATTGACTTCACTAAATGATACGGCTGATGAATTAAAGTCTGAATTTGATGAAGAATTGATGATGATTGCCGAAGAAGAATATGCGGATATGGATAAGAAATTCGAGAATTTTGAAATCCAAGTCTTATTAAGTCATGAATATGATCAAAACAATGCCATTTTTAGAAATTCACCCTGGAGCTGGTGGAACCGAGTCTTGTGACTGGGCAAGCATGTTGTATCGTATGTATACAAGATATGCTGAAAAACATGGCTTTAAAGTAACTGTTCTAGATTATTTACCAGGGATGAAGCTGGTATTAAAAGTGTAACTTTCCTTGTCGAAGGAGATAAGGCTTATGGCTATCTGAAATCAGAAAGGGAGTACATCGTTTAGTTCGTATTTCGCCATTTGATTCAGGAGCTAGAAGACATACTTCATTTGCGAGTTTAGATGTTATGCCTCAATTCAATGATGAAATTGAAATTGACATCAAGCCAGAAGACTTAATTGTTGAAACAAAACGAGCTTCAGGTGCTGGAGGACAGCATATCAATAAAACAGATAGCGCGGTTCGTATGGTGCATAAGCCAACGGGCATTGTGGCTACATGTCAAAATGGACGTAGTCAGCATGAAAATAGAGAAGAATGTTTGCGTGTCTTAAAATCTCGTTTATATCAATTAGAAATTGAAGAACAAGAAAGAAGATTGCTCAAATTAAAGGTGTACAATCCGCTAATGAATGGGGCAGCCAAATTCGAAGCTATGTCATGCATCCATATAGCTTAGTTAAAGATGTTCGTACAGGATATGAAACAAGTCAAGTTCAATCTGTATTAGATGGAGATCTTGATGAATTCATCTTTGCGTATTTAAAATCACAGATTCAATAAAATCCAATCGAAAGGTTGGATTTTTTCTATATCCCTCATAAAAGTGTAATTATTTTTAAATTATTCACTCATAAAAGTGTAAAATACTCTTATCAAGAGGTTTAGAATATGAATGTATATTATCATTTACCGGGCCTATTTGAATTCTATGAATTCTATAAAAAGTTTTTGCCCCTGTTTAAAAAAATAAAACAGAATACTTTTATGACTGGTGTAAGATTGGCTCTGTCTATGGCTCGCCATCTGATTGTATATGGTCTGGTGGACGCATCAGTTATGCAGATTGTGATCCAAAAAAAAAGTATTTGCTTTGATGAAAGAATACAATATATCTTCACGTCTTACATTTAGTAATTTTGATTGAAGAAAAACATTTATCCGATATAAAATGCAATGAATTATGTCGATTGTTGAGTTTAGATACAAATAATGGGATTATTATTCATTCAGATTTATTGATGAAATATCTGAAATCTAAATATCCGAATCTATATTTTGTATCTTCAACCACAAAAGTATTAACGGATTTTAATGATTTTTGAAAAGGAAGTAGAAAATCCAGACTTTACGTATGTAGTCCCTGATTTTCGATTGAATAAACAATTAGAAAAGTTGAATTCACTATCTGAATCATATAAACCAAAGGTAGAATTTCTGTGTAACGAATGTTGCTGGTATGGATGTAAAGATCGTAAGGAATGTTATAAATCGGTTTCTAGACAAAATCTAGGCATTGATTGTATGGATCATGTATGTAAGGCCCCTTTTTCTAAGGAAGGGTATCGCTTTTCTAGAGTGATGGAAAATCCTGCATTTATTAGTTTAGAGGATATTTTAAATATCTATGTCCCTATGGGCTATTCAAATTTTAAAATCGAAGGAAGAGATTTAGGAAGTGCCCTATTATTAGAATTTATTCTTTACTATATGGTAAAAACCACAATACCAAATTCATGTTCGTGAAGCAATGTATCTAGATGCAATGCTAGACTTATTTTTAGGAGAAAATGATGATTGAAAAAAGACACACAGTACGGAAATATTTAGATAAACCATTAGATGTTGATTTAATAAGTTTATTAAATGCACGTATTGAACAAAACAATGAATTGTATGATTTGACATTGAAACTCGTGATGAACAACTCAGATGGTATTTCTAGTTTGGCTAAAATTTGTCGAATAATACAGTACAAAACTATATCATTCTTGCAGGCAAAGAATGTTCAAGTTTAGATGAAAAGATAGGCTATTGTGGTGCTGACTTAATTTTGTATGCCCAAAGCCTTGGGCTAAATACATGGTGGTGCGGAGGCATGTTTAATGGTAAGAATGCTCTTAAACATTTAGATGATAAAGATGTTAGAGTCAATGGTGTCATTGCGATTGGATATGAAAACACAGGGGTACCGCACAAATCAAAGACAGCTGATCAAATTAGCCATTACCAAGGAGTAGTTCCAGATTGGTTTAACGCGGGTATCAAAGCTTTATTATTAGCACCAAGTGCTTTTAAATAGACAACCATATATAGTGAGTGGTGTGGGTAATAAAGTGAGCTTTAAAGTAAAAAGTGGAACTTTGTCACAAGTCGATTTAGATAGGAAAATATTTCTTTGAGCTTGGTGCGGGAAAAGAAAATTTTGAATGGAGTTCATATGATACGAATTGAAGATGAAATCTTTTTAAAAAAGAAATTTGATTTTGAAAATTGAAAGAATTTGGGTTTTGTTTTGAGAATAACACATATATTTATTCAGAAGATTTTATGGATGGAGATTTTAAAGCTGTCATTGAAATATCGGATGTTTTAAAAGGTAAAGTCATTGATAATTTCAGTAATGAAGAATATATGCCACTACGCATAGAATCCTTTGATGGGGATTTTTGTTTGTAGAGTTCGTGATGCTTATAAGGACATATTAAAAGAATTGCGGATATATGTTGTACAGACGTATTCTTTTGCGGATAATCAAGCGAATCGCATTACGAATCGGATTTTTTCAAACTTATGGAGTAAAACCAGATTTTCCATGGAAGGATGACAATGGTGTTTTTCGTCATTTAGACAATAATAAGTGGTTTTCCTTATTATGTATGTGAAGTGGGACGCTCTTTTTAAAAGATGGAAATACCCGTATGGTAAACATTATGAATCTAAAAAAGCGAAGAACACTATGATATTGATGGAATTTATCCGGCTTATCACATGAATCACAAGAGTTGGATATCTTTGGCTTTAGATGACATTATCTGATTCATTAATTATGGAATTGGTTTCAAAAAGTTACAATTTAACAAGAAAGAAAAAAGGCGCAAATAATGCGTCTTTGATACTTTTAGCCAATTGGCTGATGATAAAACTTGCCATAAAAAATGATTCGTCTTATATGAGTTAATGATGACATTTGGCGCTACATTTAATACACAATCAATCACATCAGCTTCTTCATAGCTCGAAATGACTGTTTTACAAATATAGAATTTCTTATTACTGTAAGCCCCATACGCATCAATAACACTCATACCATGTTTGAAGTTTTCTGTATAAGCCTTTGTGATAATGTCTGGATTTTCGGTTGTGATTTCAACAGTAATCTGGGCATATCTGTGATAGAAACGGGAAATAGTTTGGGTTGAAATAAATTGAAGATAATTGAATATCCCGCATATACCCATCCAAAGAAAAGACCGAAAATAATTAAAATAATCGTATTAAAAATAAAGACATAATCCCACAAACTTTTATGAATCTTATTAGAAATGTACAGGGCTATAAAGTCTGTACCGCCAGTAGATCCATCTGCCTTTAAAGCAAGTGTAATACCAATTCCATATAAGAATCCACCAAATAATACGTTTAGGGACTAGATCATCAAAGAAGGAGTAAAAGAGAAAATATTTAAAAAAAGAATGATACAAGTCCAAACTGTAGGCAACTCAAGAATACAAATCGTTTGAAACAGATTTATAACACATTAATGCGCCCGGAATATTTAACATAAGAATTTTAATGAAATAGAAAAATTGATGTTAAATAAATTACAGATTTTATGAATTAATATCGCAACTCCGGTAAATCCACTAGACAATAAATTGCACGGATTCATAAAGACTTGAATTACGTATACTTGAATAAAAGCACTTAATACGGTCATGATAATTGAAAGTATCAAGTGTAGGTTTATTTTTTGAAAAATGTCGAATTTCTTTTTGTCATGCGAATCACCATGGATAATTATATTCGAAAAGATTTTAATTCTTTGAAGCTTCCTTCCTTGTACTAGGAAATTTCCTAATATTAGGAAAAATGCATGTTAATAATGAGGTAAAATCATATAAAATATAAATATGGGGGTGTACTAAAAGTGAATAAAAGACAAGAGAAAATTGTTCTATTGTTGAATGATACAAAGGCGTGGATGACAGGAAAGAAATCTAAGCTTATGCAAGTATCGGATCGAACAATTCGTGTGATATCGATGCGATCAACCGCTATTATGAACAGCCAATTATTGAATCCAACTTACGAAGTGATATCATATTCGAGATGAAATCAATGTTACATTGCCTACAGCACAAAAATTTATAATACCTCAAACACCTCAAGAAAGATGTGTATATTATACGTGTGTTATTGTTTGAGAAAAAAAGAATTAAACTTGATGGATCTACAAGATCAAGTGTTTATTAGTGGTTATTCAATTGATAATGACATCAAAAGAATTAAGAAAATATTAGAGAATTATAACGATTTAAAATTGATTCGCTCTAAAAAAAATCACATTCATTTAGAGGGTAGCGAAGATGAAATGCGCAAAACTCTATAAAGATTTACTTACGGAAGAGACACAAGGAAATTTCTTGAACCTAAATAAGCTTTCAAGTATGTTTAAAGGTTTTGATTTATTAAAAGTCAAAGATATCATGGAAAATATTTTAAAAGAATATAATTATCGCATTCGTGAAATGGCAATTCCTATGTTGATGATACATATTGGTGTGGCGATTGAAAGAATGTTGCACCAATTACATCAAAACAAGTCGTGGAACAGATCTTGAAAAACACAAAAGAATATCAGATTGCCAAAGAATTCTTTAATCGTGTATCTAAAATTGTGCGTATTGATATCAATGAAAAACGAAGTAGCAATACG
>VOFG01001989.1_pt1 | contig 28101 bp, 43 predicted proteins | sample 5384171 | NCBI WGS metagenome assembly VOFG01 (sample SAMN12384726, study PRJNA508395) | human gut metagenome | isolation source: healthy gut F | host: Homo sapiens
ACATGGATCGACGGCAAAAAGCACGCCCGGAACGTGTATGCGCATACGCGCGAGGAATGCGAGGAGAAGCTGAAGGTATTGATTGCGGAGATGAAAGCGGAGTTGGCGGAGTTGAAACGGCAGAAGGGCGACAGGCATTGAACGGATGAACGGGATGCAGCCGCCCGCAATTTGGGCGGATGGCGATTGCGCTTTGGCAGATCGTTTGCTATAATGAAACAAATCGGAATTTGCGGAGGATAAATGATGAAAAGATTTTTAATAATTGGACACGAAAAGAGTATTTCGACCACTATTTTGACAATACGGCACATATAGTATGACGGTAAAAACTCGATATTTCAAAGTTGAAAAAGGATGGAAAAAAATTATATCCGACTCTCTTATATGGGGTTACAACAATCCTCAATCGACACGAAGAGTTCAGGACGGCATTAGATAAAAAACGGACAGGTAGGTGTTTTTTCAGAAAATGCTGCCTTGTACACAATCTTTCATAAGGAAACGGCGGAAACCTTTCGAGTATTTGGACCTGAGTTTACAGCAGACTATACTGAGTTTCTTCAGAACTATCAAAAGGATATAGATGGAAAATTGAACGAATCGGGGAATGTCGGCAAAGCCTAATCCTCCGGAAAACATCAATTCCCTGTTTCTATGTTAGCCGTGGACAAGCTTTGAAGTTAACTTAAATCTAAAAAAGGATATGACTATCTACTGCCGATTATTTACGCACCATTTTACGAGGATGGCGGAAAATATTATATTCCCCTTATCGATTTGCATCATGCCGTTTTGACAACTTTCATGTTTGCCCATTTTTTGGATGAATTACAAGACTTGCTGAATAAATAAAATTCCGGTTTACCGAATCCGCAGCGCAAACCCTGCGCCGCAAGAAACAAAGAATTGCTTTTTGCGAAAAACAAACAATTTGCATAGAAAACCCGCTGAAATCTTATGATTTCAGCGGGTTTTCTGGTCCGAGTGACTGGTTTCGAACCAGCGGCCTCGTGGTCCCAAACCACGCGCTCTACCATCTGAGCTACACCCGGTTATGAAATTGAAAGTCAAAGCTGTCTGTAGTCAGCCATGTGGTCAAAGGGGGATTTTCGGGCGATTCCGGAAATTGCGGAAAAGCCGCAGATGCCCGTGTGTCAAGGGGGTTCCGGCGTTTTGGCTCTGGCAGGTCGGATGGATGCCGATACGCTCCCAAACCACGCGCTCTACCATCTGAGCTACACCCGGAAAGAGGTTTTTCAAAAGCGTAGCTATTATAACGGATTTTGGGCAAATTGCAAGGGAAAAGATGGGGATCGGGGGAGAGCGCTTGTTTTTTTCATGGATTTATGATATGATTTAGCATAAGAAAAGCAAGCGAGGAAAACGCTATGAGAATGAGAAGACGCAACAACTTAGCCCCGCGCATGGCGGCGTGTGAGCCGGTCTGGATTCATGAGCCGGAGGCGCTGCGGGGAAACTGGCGGAGCCTGATGCCGGGCTGCCGGGAGCTTCGGGTGGAGGTCGGCTGCGGTAAGGGAAAATTCACGGTTGAGACCGCCGCGCAGGAGCCGGATGTGCTGCTGATTGCAATTGAAAAGGTGCCGGACGCGCTGGTGCTGGCGATGGAAAGCGCAATGCGGATGGGGCTTCACAATGTGTTTTCGTCTCGCTGGACGCGGACCGGATTGACGAATTTTTCGCGGACGACGAAATTGATCTTCTCTATATCAACTTCTGCGACCCGTGGCCGGGAAAAAGAACGCCAAGCGCCGGCTGACGTATCATACGTTTCTGGAAAAATACAAGAAGGTGCTGAAGCTCGGCGGCCAGATTCATTTCAAGACCGACAACGCCAAGCTCTTCGAGTGGAGCCTGCCCGAGATGGAAAGCTGCTATCTGGAGCTTCACAATCTCACGCGCGATCTGCATGCGAACGGCCCCGTTGGGATCATGACGGGCTATGAGGAAAAGTTCTACGCGCTTGGTACGCCATCAATCGCGTGGAGGCCGTGGTCGTGACCAAGACACCGCGCCCGGCTGACGAAAAGGGCGAGGGCGAGGAAAACAATACCCCCCACGGACGATGGAAAGGAGCAAGAATGATGAGAAAGTTTTTTTGCAAAAACGACGCAGACGATTTCGAAGACCTGCCTGCCTTTAACGAGGACAAGGTCAGCCTGACCATGATGATTGCCGGCATCTGCGCGGCGGTTGTGGCAGTTGCCGCAATTACGGCGACGATTGTCTGCCTGCTCCGCAGGAATAAGGACTGATATTTGAAACGAAATACCCCGGACCCGGAGAAGTGTATTTCGTCGGGTCTGGGGTTTTGTTGCAAAAAAATTCAAGAAAATAGAAATTATGTAAATAAAAAGCATCAGGAAGCGGACGAGGAAGGAGTGTAAAACAGAATGAAGAAGAGGTCTGCATTTTTTGGCGGCACTTGCTGCACTGGCGCTTCTGATTGGCGGAGCCATTTTGACTATGCAAGACAAAAAAGCGGATACGTCAAATGTCGAGCGTATTATCGGCTATTCCGCGCTCTATGGGGAAGAATCGATCGGCACCGCATTTGACGCGGTGGAGCAGAAATTTTCCGAGGGCTTCGCGGGCTGCACGCTGCTGGAGCTCCGGTATGATGCAAATGTGGAAAACAAATATGCGGATGAAACCATGCGCTATTGGCAGGAGCACCAGCAGGAACTTCTGATTCTGGAATCGAGCTTCCGGACGGACGAAACGGTTGCGGGAAGCGGCTTCAGCCCGAACCATACATACAAGGACTGGCAGTGGCATCTGGTGCGGGCGCAGGATGGCACAGGCTGGGAGGTCGTTGACTGGGGATATTGAGCGCCTATTCGTCCCCGCCATCGACGCGCTTGCCGCAGAAAGGGCAGTAGGGTTCTGCTGCGTCCAAGGACGCAGCTGATGACCACAGTGCGGGCATTTGTTGAACAGAAAATGTGGAATGAGGGACGAGAAAGCGATGACCATGCCGACCCACAGCAGCACATCGCCGAAGAGATATGACGAGAACATGACAAAGTGCTCCGAGCAGGAGCAGAATGTCGCGCAGCCGCTGCGCCGGTTGTGGTTTCATGAAAATACCTCCTTTGCTGTGTGACGATTGCTTGCTTACAATTCCATTTTACAGGAAACTACAAAAAATAGCAAGCCCGGAGAATCAAACGAAACGATTCTCCGGGCTGTTTGGCGTTATTCGAGTTCGAACGCGCCGGTGTAGAGCTGGTAGTACGTGCCTTTCTTGGCGATCAGATCGTCGTGCGTGCCGCGCTCGATGATATTGCCGTGGTCCAGGACCATGATGGCGTCGGAGTTCTGCACGGTCGAAAGCCGATGCGCGATGACAAAGACTGTGCGTCCCTTCATCAGAGCGTCCATGCCGCGCTGGACGAGCGCCTCAGTTCTGGTGTCGATGGAGGAGGTTGCTTCGTCGAGAATCATGACCGGGGGGTCGGCGACGGCGGCACGGCAATGGAGAAGCTGCCGCTGGCCCTGCGAGAGGTTTGCGCCGTTGGACGTCAGCATGGTGTTGTAGCCCTCAGGAAGACGTGTGATGAAGTCGTGCGCGTTTGCAAGCTTCGCCGCCGCGATGCATTCCTCATCGGTTGCGTCCAACTTGCCGTAGCGGATGTTCTCCATGACGGTTCCTGTGAAGAGGTTCACGTCCTGGAGCACGATGCCGAGCGAGTGCCGGAGGTCCGCCTTTTTGATGTGGTTGATGTTGATGCCGTCGTAGCGGATCTTGCCGTCGGCAATATCATAAAAGCGGTTGATGAGGTTCGTAATTGTCGTTTTGCCGGCGCCTGTCGCGCCGACGAAGGCGAGCTTCTGACCGGGCTTTGCATAAAGCGAGACATTGTGAAGCACTGTCTTATCCGGCACGTAGCCGAAGTCCACGTCAAAAGAAGCGCACGTCGCCCTGGAGCAGACGGTATTCCATCGTGCCGTCGTCCTTCTGATGCTGCCAGGCCCACTTGCCCGTGCGCTCAGCGCAGGGGACGATTGTGCCGTTTTCCTCGCGGCAGCGCGTGAGCGTGACGGTTCCTTCGTCGCTTTCCGGCTTCTGGTCCAGCAGATCAAAGATTCTGCCAGCGCCCGCAACCGCCATCGCAACAGCGTTCATCTGCTGCGAGACCTGCGAAACGTTAGCGGTAAACTGCTTGCACATGCCGAGATACGACGCAACTGCCGAGATGGACAGGGGAGCGGCGATGATTCCGAGCGTGACGAGGTTCTGAATCGAAAGGTTCGGAATCAGACCGTTCGAGGTGATCAGCAGACCACCTGCAAATGCGGTAAGCACGTACAGAAGGTTTCCAATATTGCCCATGATCGGCATGAAGATATTTGCAAAGCGGTTTGCCTCGCGCGCGTCGCGGAAGAGCTGATCGTTGAGCTTGTCAAAATCCTGCTTTGCCGCTTCCTCGTGGCAGAAGACCTTGACGACCTTCTGGCCGTTCATCATTTCCTCAATGAAGCCCTCGGCCTTGCCGAGAGAGTTCTGCTGGCGGACGAAGTATTTTGCGGACTTACCGCCGATGTTCTTGGTCGCAATCGTCATGCAGACGATGCCGAGAATGACGACGAGCATCAGCGGCAGGCTGTAATAGACCATCATGCACAGCACGCCGATGCACCGTCAGACCCAGGACATGAAGGTTCGGAAGGCTCTGGGAAATGACCTGACGCAGGGAGTCTGTATCGTTCGTGAAGCGCGACATGATATCGCCGCGCGGCGTGCGATCAAAGTAGGAGATCGGAAGGCGCTGCATGGTCGAGAACATACGCTCGCGGGTCTTGTGCAGAAAGCCCTGCGTGACGTGCGCCATAAGCTGGGTGTAGACGGTTGTGAGGATCAGGCTGACAAGATAGAGCGCTGCCATCGTGAAAAGAGCGCCTTTGTCAGCTTCGGCAGAATCGCTGTCCAGCCAGAGGTCAAGCCCTCTTCAATATAGCTTGTGATCGTCTCAATATACGCTGCCGGCGCAACATTGATGAGCGCGGACAGGACGATGCAGATTAGAACCACGGTCAAATGTACCGGGATAGTCACTGAAGACCTGCTTCATAAGCCTGCCGAGCACCTTGAAATCCATCTTGCTGCGTCCTGCGCCGACGGGAGCTTTCCGTGAGGACCTCTGTTAGCCATGGTTTTCACCTCCTGTCTTGTTCTGCGAGTCATAGACCTCTTTGTAGATTGTACTGGTTTTGAGAAGCTCCTCGTGCGTGCCGCTAGACTCGATGCGCCCGTTATTCATGACGACAATCAGGTCTGCGTCCTGCACCGAGGAAATGCGCTGGGCGATGATGAACTTCGTCGTGTCGGGGATCTCCTCACGCATCGCCTGGCGGATGAGCGCGTCCGTCTTCGTGTCGACCGCGGAGGTCGAGTCATCGAGGATCAGAACCTTCGGCTTTTTCAGAAGCGCTCGCGCAATGCAGAGCCGCTGCTTCTGACCGCCGGAGACGTTTGTGCCGCCCTGCTCGATGTAGGTGTCATATTTGTCGGGGAAGGTCTGAATGAATTCATCTGCTTGCGCAAGCTTGCACACGCGCACCAGAACTTCGGCCGTTGCGGTTTTCATGGCCCCAGCGAGGGTTTTCCTGGAGGGTGCCGGAGAACAAAACATTCTTCGGGAGCCCTACGGCAACCTGATTGCGAAGCGACTCCAGATCGTAGTCGCGCACGTCGTGCCCGCCGACGAGAACACGCCTTCCGTCGCGTCATACAGACGGGAAATGAGCTGGATGAGGCTTGTTTTGGAGGAACCGGTGCCGCCGATGATGCCGACGGTCTGCCCGGAAGGAATATGCAGGTTGATGTTTTCGAGCGCCATGCGATCCGCCTTTGCGGAGTATTTGAAGCTGACGTTTTCAAAATCCACGCTGCCGTCCGGCACATCATAGATGGGGAGTCCGGGTTATGAGATCGCTTTCCTCGTCGAGCACCTCGCAGATACGCTTTGCCGAAGCGGACGCCATTGTGATCATGACGAAGACCATCGAGAGCATCATCAGCCCCATCAGAATCTGCATGGAGTAGGTGATCATGCTCGCGAGCGCGCCGACATTCAGATACGTGCCGCTGGACTGGACAATGAGCTTTGCCGCGAAGTAGCTGATGAGGATGCGGCTGACCGAGATGCAGAACTGCATGAGAGGATTATTGAGCGCGAGGATTTTTTTCGGCCTTCAGGAAGTCTTTACGCACATCGTCAGATTCGGCAGTGAACTTTTCGGTCTCATAGTCTTCGCGCACGAAGCTCTTGACCACGCGCATTGCCTGCACGTTTTCCTGCACGGAGTTGTTGAGCCGGTCGTACTTCTTGAAGACTGCCTTGAAAAGCGGCATTGCCGTCTTTGCCATCAGATACAGACAGAAGCTGAGCACCGGGGATAATGCCCGCGAAGATGAAGGCCAAGCTGCTTGCCGACCGGATGGACATGATGTCGCGAAAATCAGCATCATCGGCGCACGGACTGCCATACGGGTCATCATCATGAATGCCTGCTGCACGATTCGACACGTCGGTCGTCAAGCGCCTCACAAGAGACGACGTGGAGAAGTGGTCGATGTTGGCGACCGAAAAAATCCTGCACCTTATAATAAGGTCTTTGCGCAGGTTTCTGCGCGAAGCCTGCCGAGGACGACGCACAGAACCAGCCCGAGGCTGCGCCGCAGGCAAGAGAGAAGCATGGCGACAGGAAACAGCTTGAGCCCAAAGCTGCAGAATGACGTCCATTGAGCAGCCGGCTTGAATGTTATTAATGAGCTCGGCGGTGAGCAGCGGAATGATGCACTCACGAGACCTCGCCAACCATGAACAGCGGCGTGAGGATCGTGTCGCGCTTATATTGCCGGATGCATCCGGCGAGACGTTTGATCATGGCCTGCTATTCCTCCTTCATACAATCAAAATCATGGACACATCCAGATTCTTGCGCGGCCGGTCCAGAAGCCGCACCAGCGTGTCAACTTCCGATTCCTGCATACCGGCGGTCATCGTCTGCCTCGATCGACTGGAATGTGTTCCCAGATTTGTTTTGGCACATTCGGCCTTTTTCGGTCAGGACAATGCGCTTGTAGCGCCGGTCGTCCGGGTCCGGCTCGCAGGTCAGAAAGCCCTTGTTCTCGAACCGCTGTAAAAGCCCCGAGACGGTGGGGTGGGTGAGATTGAAGCGCCTTTCGATGTCCTTCGGGTAGACGACCTCGTCCCTGTCGCTCGGACAGATAACGGATGATAAACGACTGCTGACCGGTCAGATCGAGGTCCGGCAGCTTCGGTCGATTGCCTGCCGGATAGCCTGCGAGAGAATGCGGACCCGGTGACCTAGATGGCTGGGGGCGTTCATGGGTCAAAACCTCCAAAAAAGTAGCATGCTACGTATATTAGGTAGCATGCTACATTTTATCAGATTTCCGGAAAAGTGCAAAGTGACGTTTTTCATAAATTGTGTGCGGAAAAACCGCAGGTTTTGTGTATCATGCTGCAAATCAGCGGAGCAGCGGCAGCAGCGTCTTCCACGAAAGCGTCTTCCGGTCGAAGACACGCAGAAGCAGGCGAAGGTTCTCGTCCGAATGCTCGACCTCCTTGCTGTAAAGCCCTGCAAGTGAAAGCAGCGCTTGAGGCGTTCGGCTGTCCTGTGCGGAAAAAAGAGCGCGGCGATGCTGACGACGTGGAACACACAGCTTTGCACCTGAGAAAGAAGTTTTCCGTCGACGCTTGCCTTCAAAAAATAGCGCCAGAGGAAATAGACCGTCAGCTGCTCCCACTGCACGGAAAACGCCGGGTCCAGCGCGTGCGCAGGCGCGTTTCCGGCGCACCGGTCCAGAAGGCGGGGAAAGTCCTGCGTCAGATGCTCCATGTTGTTGAGAATCAGCCAGCAGGGCAAGAAGCGCGCCTCTTTCTGCCGGAGCCGCCGGGCATGGGAAAGCGCCCGCCTGCAGCGCGCAAGACTTGAAAATTGCGCGAGCAGTGCGTCGAGCCTTCCGTATGCCGCCTCGTCCAGCAGCTTTTGCAGCCGCACGGCAAACAGCAGCAGAAGCCCGAGCCGGTCGAAAATGGACAGCGACCGGTTCTGCACAAGCGCAATTGCCGTATCGCGCGCACAGCGCAGGGCAAGATACCGTTCGGGGTCTAAATCGTTGCAGCCTGAGACCGGAGCGCCGTCCTCGTGCGAGACAAACGTGACCGACGCGTCATGCTCCAGCAGAAGCTTTGCCGCTGCTGGGCAGGAGATGCTGAGCGTCAGCTCCTTGGTGCTGCCGTACTCCTCATAAAAAAGCGCGGATGCTGCCGGCAGGTATTGCAGAGCCCTTCTTCACCCAGCGCCAGCTGGACTTGGCAGAGTCCGTCCTCGCGCAGCAGGGGACAGTGTCCGTCCGTAAGGCGGAACATGGTGTCTCCATCCGCGTCCTGCGTGAGCGCGGCGCGCACCTCGTCTCCGAATACGCCGGGAAGTTTCTGATAGCGTGCGAGGGTGTCTTCGTCTAATATAATTTCCCAGTCCTTGCAGCACGTATCCGGGCACGCGCCGGCAAGACAGCGAAAGCTTGATGCATAATCCGGTTCCAATATTTTCATGGACAATCGCCTCTTTTCTCCAAAAGATGATACCATGTTTCATGCAATTTCGTCAATTGCCAAGGTTACATAATTATGATATACTAATTCGGCACACGTAAAAAACCGGAAAACCGATACAGTGGAAAGCGCTTCTGCTGCGCGGATTTCCGATACGGATAGATCATTTTGAAGGGAAATTCTATGAAACAACTCAAACGCTCCTATGTGCGCAGTGCGCGGCTATTGTTTGCGCTGCTGCTTGCCTGTATGATTGCAGGCTCCATTTGCGATTTTCAGATCTCAAGTTTTCTCTATCCCGGCAAGGAGAGCAGCTTCGGTCAGTTCTTTGCGGCCTTCGGCGAGCTTCCAGCGTTTCTGGCGCTCATCTGCGCGGGCGTGCTGCTGTTCCGCCATCGCGGCTGTCTGAGAAAGGACTGGAACGTGCTGTTTCTGATCGGCGCGTTCGGCTTGATATTCGGCGGCATTTTCCTGTCGGTCCATGAGGCAACCGACAATGTGCCTGCCATGCCGTCGTGGGTGCCGCTGCTGGTGACGGTGTTCTTCGCGGCGCTTTGCTCGGCGGCACTGCTGCTGGTAACCTCCGGCGCGCAGGGAAAGACGGTGATCCGCTTTGTGCTGACGCTTGTTTTTGTCTGTGTGGGGACAATGCTCTTGATCAACATTATCAAGGTGCCCTGGGGCAGAGCGAGAATGCGGCTCATCGCCTCGACGGGGAATGCCAGCTATTTTACGCCGTGGTGGAAGGCGGGAAGCAGCGCTCAAGAACCAGTTGGTTGCTGAGGGCGTGTCGTCCGACGAATTCCGCTCGTTCCCGTCCGGGCATACCGCCTGTGCCGCCTGCGCGATGCTCGCTGCGCTTCTGCCTACGGTATCCAAGCGGTTCCGCGGAAAGGAAAAACGACTGGGGCTTTCCGGCGCGCTCTGGACCGCGATTGTCGCGTTCTCCCGGCTTCGTATGGGTGCGCACTTTCTGACGGACGTGACCATGGCGTGGCTCGTCACGCTGGGGCTGGGGACGGAAGCGCACGACGTAGCTTCCGAGCACCTGCCCACATGGAATTTCTGCCGCGTTCTGCGCCGTCAGCGGCTTTTTTGGGTAGCGGGTTTTGGGCTCGGACGCGATGGCAGGAAGCGTTTTTCGATGCTCGCGCCGTGCGCGTCATGTTCCGAAAAAGAGCCACCGGAACGAGCAGTCGCAGAACTCCTTGTTGGAGGCAATTTCTCCGGGAGCCGCAGCGCTTCACGCCTGCCAGAAAAAAGCAGCCCGCGTTGTCCTTTTCGGCCGGGCATGAGCCCTCCGGCTCACGGGGGACCCCGCAAAGCCGGGAGAGCTCATTTGGAAAGGCTGCATTCAGCAGGGCAGCGCCTGTTTTGAGCTGCGATTGCAGCTGCCCGGCAAGGTGCGCAATGCAGTCGGCATTGGTTGGGGTGCGTCCGCAAGCCGGGGAGGCACTGCCGCAGCTTGGAAGCAGCTCCGCGTCACCGCCCCATGCGATGGCGATGGCGTGGCCAATGGCGCGTCGACGCGGGAAGCCGTGGTGAGGGAGGCCTTCGCCACACGCGCGTATATGTCTTCAGCCCAGCACCCGCCAGATCGCCCTGCCGCAAGCAAAGCCGCCTGCGCAGATACCGGCAGCCCTTGAGGACTCCCGGAACGCCGAGTTCACGCAGCACACCGTCTATCAGAGCCTCCGCATCCGAGGACAGATGAGACATTTCCTGCACCGCGGCAAGCATCTTGCGCACGCATGCGGCGACCGCCTGCAGCTTACAGGGCTTTCGGATCACATGGCGCACACCGAGCGTCTCCAGCTTCTGCGCGTCCTGCTCCGTCAGCGCGCCGGTGAGCGCCAGGGTCATCGGCGGCCGGGGCAGCGCGTTTGCCGCCGTCAGGACAGATACGCCGTCGCGCTCCGGCAGCAGAAGGCCCAGAATCAGGATATCCGGCTGCGTGCGGTGGAGCAGCTCCACGGCGCGTTGGGCATCGTTTGCCGAACCGGCAATGACAAACGCCGGGTCCCGCTCCAGCACATGGCGCAGCTGCTCCAGAAAGACCGCACTTTCATCTGCAAGAAGAATTTTGATTTGAGAGTTCACGAGGGACAGTCTCCTTTCAATCGTGGAGTTGTCCGGCCAGACACGAAATTTCACTCGAGATATGTATAATTTAACATATTACGAGCAAATATTCAATCAAATTCGTTCGATGGATTTCCACATTTTGTAGACACGCTTCGACATGTTCCGACGCGGTACAACCGGATTCTTCCCAATCCTCCGTATCTGGGAAAAGCAGTAAGCGCAAGAAAACGCAGACTGTCCGAGTAGCTGCAAAACACGAAGGCCGCCGGCATCTTCTCCGGCGGCCTTCGTGTATCTATGCAGCAAATCAGATGAGAAATTGCAGTGCGAGAACGGTTCCGCAGCAAAGGAGCGAAACCGGCAGAAGTCCCATCCCCAGCCATGCGCTTACAATGCCGACCAGCATTGCGAGGCCTCCTATCATGGGGGAGTCGGTGGCCGTCAGGATGGCAGGGGAAGGTCATGACGGCAAGCGTCACATAGGGGACGTAATATAAAAACGAGCGCAGAAATGTGCTTTTGATGGGCTTTCGGATGAGCGTCAGGGGAGCACGCGGATGGCGTAGGTCGTGAGCGCCATGACGGCGATGTAGAGATAGGTGTTCATGCCGCGTGCGCCTCCTTGCCGGAAGCGTTCTCGGTATCCACATCCGGGTTTCGCGTGGAAACAAAATGGCCGCGGCGGCGGAAATGAAAATCGTCAGAAGCAGGATACGCATGCCGCCGCTGAGCATCGGAAGAAGCCTGGCCGCAAGTCCGCTTAACACGAAGCTCACGCCGATGCACCCTGAGCACGACGCGGTTCTTCTTGCCCTCCGGCATGATGATGGCGAGGAACATCCCATAGAGCATGACCGAAAAGCCGTTCATTGCCCACACGGGGAGAACGTTTCCCGCCAGCGCGCCAAAGAGCGTCCCGAGGCTCCAGCCCGGAATGGCGGCGCACATGGCCCCGATAAAGTACCAGACGTTGAGAAAACCCTCCTGCGCGATTGCGATGCCGAAGACCTCATCCGTCACATCGAAGCCGATGAGCATCCGAACGCCGAGCGGCGTATCAGGGGAAAGCTTCTGGCTGAGCGCGCAGCTCATAAGCATGTATCGGGCGTTGATGATGAGCGTCATAAGCGACCATCATCCACACGCCGGCGTTTTTCCGTGATGACCGTAATGCCGCCGTATTCTCCGGCGGAGGCGTTATTGAAAAGGCTCATAAGGAAGCCCTGAAAGGCCGTGATTCCGGCGGCGTGGCAGGAAATGCCGATGCCGAAGCTGACGGCAAGGTAGCCGAGCGCGATGGGAAGGCCGTCTCGCAGGCCCTCCAGAAACTTTTTCCGATTCATTTTCTATCCCTCTTTTTCCAAGTGCGACGGTTATTATAGCGCATCCTCTTGACATTAGAAAAGCGAATGTTTATGATAAAATCATAAGGAAAAAGATGATAGATATGATGTCAAAATATCAGGGTGTTCTGTACGGTCGTGGAGCTCGGAAGCCTTCACAGCGGCAGCAGAGCGCCTCATTATTCTCGCAGAGCGCCGTGAGCCAGACAATCAAAACGCTCGAACAGGAGCTCGGCACGACGCTGCTCAGCCGCCAGACGCACCGGCTGCAGCTGACCCGCGACGGAGAAAAGCTATTTTCCGTTTCTGCAGGAGATCGCGGCGGCAGAGGGGAGGCTCGAGCGCAGAAAGCCGAGCTCTCCCAGCTCCAAACCAGCGAGCTGCGCCTTGGGACGTTTACGAGCGTCAGCAGAACCTATCTTCCGCCGCGTATCCAGGCGTTTTCCGCGCGCTATCCCGGCGTATGCTTTCCATGCGGCAGGGGGAGTACGACGAGATTGCGCAGTGGCTCTCCGACGGGAGAATCGACCTGGTTTTTTTTACGAACATGGACGCGTACCCGCCGCAGGAGGGACAGCTTTTGTTCGAGGACCGGATGATCGCTGTGCTGCCGAAATCGCACCCGCTTGCCAGGCGGGCGGAAATCAGCCTGAAAGACCTGGCAGGGGAGCCGTTTTGATGCTGGACGAGGGAAAGTTCAGCGTTGTGCGGCGCGCATTCGAAAAAGAGGGCCTGACGCCGGATGTGCGGTATTTCGTGTATGACGACTATACGATTTTTGTCCATGGTGCAGCTGGGGCTCGGGAACTCCATGCTCGTATGAGCGTGGGCGCGCGGATTTGAGCATCAGGTGGCGCCGTGCCGCCTCAAAATGCGCCGAAGCGGGGCCGGTCGCGCTGACATGGAAGAGTTGGGAGACGCTCAGCTATGCGGCGAAAAAATTTCGCGAACTTTCTGTTAAGCGGAAAATAGACAAGACAAAAAATCCTGTGCGTTTGGAAAAACGAACAGGAATTGACTTCCGGCTGCGCGCGGACTATAATCCGCAAAAGGACTTCGGAAGCGAGCATACATATGGCGGTAAAGATTGAGAAAAGAAGCTTTGAAGACGGCGCGGGGCGAGAGCGTCACGCTTTTGAAATCGGAACGCCGGAGCTGACGGCGCGTGCTGGATTACGGCGCGACGGTGCAGGCACTGCTCGTAACGGATCAGGACGGAAAACGGTCGACGTTGTCCTCGACAAGACACGATCGAGGGCTGGCGGAGACCCACGACGGCTATCTCGGCGCGTGTGTTGGACGGGTCGCGAACCGCATCGGCGGCGGAGTTTACCTTAAACGGAAAAATGTATCCGCTCGCAAAAACGACGGGCAGAATCACTTTGCACGGCGGCCTGCGCGGGTTTGACAAGTACGTCTGGGACGCGGAAGTTTTGGAGGACGGCGTGAAATTTTCGCGCGTTTCGCCCGATATGGAAGAGGGTTACCCGGAAACCTCGCGGCCAGCGCGTGACCTACCGCGTAGAAAAACGGCGCGCTGGTGATTACGTATGACGCAAAAAGCGATCAGGACACGCTCTGCAACCTCACGAACCACAGCTATTTTAATCTGAACGGCAGCGGTTCGGCTCTTTCGCATGTGCTGCAAATCAACGCAGATCAGTTTTTGGAGAACAGTAATCAGTGCATGCCGACGGGCAAAATTCTGTCTGTAGACGGGACGCCCTTTTTGACTTCCGCGCGCCGAAGCCTGTCGGGCAGGATATCGGCGCGAACGATCAGCAGCTTCAAAACTGCGGGGGTACGATCATAATTTCTGCCTTCCGGATACGGGAGAGCTGTATGAAGCGGCGGTCCTGTCGAGCCCCAAGAGCGGTATCACGATGAAGACGCTTACCACCATGCCCGGTGCAGCTCTATACGGCCAACTTTCTCGGTCCGTGGAGGGCAAGGGCGGTGCGATGTATGATAAGCGCGGCGCGGTGTGCTTAGAAACACAGTTCTATCCGAACGCGATGCGCTGCGAGGGCTTCCGCAAGCCCATCCTGAAAGCAGGGGAAGCGTACCATCAGGTGACGGTTTACGCGTTCTCAGCCAAATAAAACATAGAAAAAATCGGAGGCCAACCGAATGGCTTCCGATTTTTTGCGTTTTCAGAGTTTAGATAACACCGTTTCTTTTTTCCGGGATGCTCGGAATACCGCCGGAGCGCTCGGAAAGACTCGCGGCCATGAGTGCGTAGGTTCCGATATAGGAAAGGTCGTCCCGCGTGAGCGCGTCCGGGGCTTTCTAAATCCAGGAAGCGGGCCATCGCGCTGCCGCCGAAGATATCACCCGCGCCGGTTGTGTCCACGGATGGACCTTTGGGGCGGGTGCGCGGAAGCATGCGTTCTTTGTCCGCAGCAGGCAGCCCTCCGCGCCGAGCGTCACCATCGCGAGCTTCACGTCAAACTCGCGCAGAAGCTTTTCCGCGCCCTCCTCCGGGGAGCATGCCCAGAGAAACAAAACTTCGCTGTCGCTGATTTTGACTACGTCCGCCTGCTGAAGGCTCCAGAGCATCTGCTCTCTTGCCCTCTTCCTTGAGCGCCAGAGCGGCACGCGCAGATTGGGGTCGCAGGAGATGAGCTTACCGGTTTCCTTTGCATAGGAGGCGGCCTTCCGGGTTGCCATGCGGGCGGGCTCGTCTGTGAGGCTGAGGGTTCCGAAGTGGAACACGCGCCTCGTCAATGAGGTCCTTATGGACCTCTTCCCCAGCGAAGCTGCGTGTCCGCGCCGGGCTTTCGCGCGAAGGAAAACGAGCGATCGCCAGCGTCGTTAAACGTCACAAACGCGAGCGTCGTAAAATAATCCGGGTCGACGATCACGCCCTTTGTCTCGATTCCGGCCTTTTGAAGCGTTCCGAGAAGCAAATGCCCGGAACGTGTCGGCTCCGACCTTCCGAGAAACGCAGTCTTCTTGCCGTAGACGTTCAGCGCCGCGAGAAAATTTCCGGCGCGCCGCCGGGGTTGGCCGCCATAGTGGGGTAGCCGTCGGGGTCTTTGGATTTTGCGGCGAAGTCGATGAGCAGCTCGCCGAGCGCGACAACATCAAGCATGGATGGTTTGCTCCTTTCCAAGTCGTGTCCCCCTACAGGCTGAAATCCTGTCGGTTGAATTTTTCAAATTCCTTGGGCTTTGCCCGCCCGGTACGCGTTTGAGCGCGTCATACCGGAACCTGCGGCAGTGGTGCTCGCAGGGACGACGCCATAGTACTGGCAGATCATCGTCTCGTCGTCGACGCGTCCGGCGAACTGACAGTGCGCGCAGTATCGGTCCATATTTTTTTCGAAACAGCAATCTCCTCGCCGCCTTTCTGAGCATTTTGCGGGAATATTATACACGATCCCCGCGCAAATTGCTACCCGCCATTTTTTCGGAAAGCGAGACAGATCGCGGCGCAGAGCATGAGCTCCATCACAGCAAACGGCAGAACGGGAGCTTGAGACAAAAACGCCTGCGCGGCTTCCGATCGCGCTCGGAACAGTGCATAGACCGGAATGCTCAGAATGCTCGCCAGCAGCGTGCAGAAGCTTCGGAAAAAAGACCGGAGACCCTCCAGTCCTGCGGAGGACAGCACGGCCTTCGTCTGCGCATGAACGCTGAGGCCGCCGAAGGCAAGAAAAAAGGAGGCTATGGCAAACTTTACCCCCTGCGGCATGGCAGCCTCCGCGAGCGCCGAAGCTCCGCCGGAGAGCCTCAAGAAGCCCCGATACAAATCACAAGCGCCCAGTCGGGGAGAACCGGCCGGAGCGCCGTTTGCACCATCGCCGTCACAACGCCGAAGACGACCACGAACATGCAAACCTCCAGAGCTGTCTGCCCCGATTTTTTTGACGCTCGCGGTCAGCGCGGATGAGAAGGAAACGGACGGAACGTTTTCTGCGTCCTGGGCGGTCCTTTCCTGCATATGGCCGCTTTTTCGGGTGAAAATTCCGAGCAAAAGGGAAGATGCAACATGCACGAGATACAGAAGAAGCCCCGCAAGGCTGCTTCCAAAGACTGATGGCCCTACAACGCCGAAGATAAACGCAGGGCCGCAGTTGTTGCAGAAAAGAAGAAGCCGTTTTGCTGTTTGCCTGTCGATGCTTCCGCCGCCATAGAGCGCGCCCACGCTCTGCGCGCCGGACGGATATCCGCCCGTGAGCCCCACGAAAAGCGCCGCCGCGCCGGAGCCCGGCACGCCGAAGAGCGGCTCCACCACACGAGAAAGCACCCGCTCCATGGGCCGTCCCAAACCCAGCGCGCAGAATAAATTCGAGCACACGAAAAACGGAAAGAGCGACGGCACGATCACCCGCGCGCAAAGCCCGAGCGCCGATGTGGATGCAGCGCTTGCCGCTTCCGAATCCGCAATCAGCCACACATAGCACAGCCCGATGGCGAGGCCTGCCAGAAACTGCGTCCCGGTTTTCTGACCCCGATCCTTCATCCAAACCACCTCCGGGACAATCTATGATTCCGGGGCATGCTTTCAGTACCTGCGCATAGACATAGAACAGAAATGAGGTGGACGGAAATGAAGCCAGCAAGACGATTTCTCGTAAAGGCGGCGAAGCTGTTTGACCTTCCGGCGGATATCGCGGCGAATCTGCCGCATATTGAGCTGCGGGGTTTTGAGGAGTGCAGTCTGGACTGCCACCGGGCGATCATCGCCTATGAGCCGGAGAAAAATCATCGTGGCGGTCAACACCGGCGAGGTAACGATCGAGGCGCGAACCTCGAGCTGCGGCACATGCACCGCGACCGGCTGACCGTAACCGGGAAGAATTGAGGCGCTGACATTTTCAGGAGGCGGGCGGCCATGTGGCGGCTGATCTGGTTCTTGCAGGGGTATGTGCAGGCGGGCTGCGCAGGGGCGAGCCCGGAATGGGCGCTGGAACGGCTATCAAATGCGCGCGTGGCGTTTTTGCGTGTGCAGCGAATCGATGATTTTACGATTGCGCTTCTGATTCTCCGAAAGGACGTTTTTGAAGGCGGAGGCCGCAGCGCAGAAGGCAATGTGCGGAGCTGACCGTCGTGCGGGAGATGGGCTTTGGAAAGACGTTCGGCGGGCTAGACGGCAGATGTGATAAAATAACAAAACCCATATGCTCACGCTGCCGCTGGGGCTGACGCTTCGGTCGGGCTGGAATTGTGGAGCAGCGGGGCTATGATCTGACGCCCGCGCTGCTGGAGAAGGACGCTGCAGAAAAAGCTGCTGGAGCAGCAGGTGACCGGCAAAGTGTGCAGCAGGATATGCTTGCCGGGAAAATTCTGCAGAAGGACACCGAGCTTACCCGGCAGGGGCGGCATCTATGAACTGACCGCGTCCGTCCGGTGCGAGGAAATGATCGCCCGGCAGGTACGCGCAAGCATCTTAAAGGAAGAGACGATACCATGACAGAACAAACCATCAACGCAGAGCGCGTCGAGCAGCTGATCGATGTTTTTGGCTCTTTTGACGAGAATGTCAAGAAGATCGAGCAGGCATTCGGCGTACACATCACAAACCGCAACACCGAGCTGAAGGTCACGGCGGAGGACGAGGAAGCCGTCGACGCGGGCGCAAGAGCGATTGAAGCGCTGCTTTCGCTGGCGGCAAAGGGAGAGGAGATCGACGACCAGAAGGTTCGGTATCTCATTGACCTTGTGCGCGCGGGAAAAGAGGAGCAGGTCACGAAGATGGCAAAGGATGTCGTCTGCGTGACGGCAAAGGGGCGCCCCGTCAAGGCGAAGACCATCGGACAGCAGACCTATCTCAAGGCAATCTCCAAAAACACGATTACCATCGGCGTCGGACCTGCCGGTACGGGCAAGACGTATCTGGCGGTTGCGCAGGCGGTCGCCGCGTTCCGCGCCAAGGAGGTCAACCGGATTATCCTCACGAGACCTGCCGTCGAGGCAGGCGAACGGCTGGGCTTTCTGCCGGGTGATCTGCAGAACAAGGTCGACCCGTATCTGCGCCCGCTCTATGACGCGCTGTTCGACATGCTGGGACCGGAGACGTACAACAAATATTTGGAACGCGGCAATATTGAGGTTGCGCCGCTTGCGTATATGCGCGGCAGAACGCTCGACGACAGCTTCATCATTCTCGACGAGGCGCAGAACACCACGCGCGAGCAGATGAAAATGTTCTTAACGCGCCTCGGCTTCGGCTCGAAGATCGTCATCACCGGCGATATCACGCAGATCGATCTGCCGGGCGACAAGATCAGCGGACTCAAAGAGGCAATCAAGATTCTCGACGGCGTGGAGGACATTGCCATCTGCCGCCTGACCGCCAGCGATGTGGTGCGCCATGCGCTGGTGCAGCGGATCGTCGCGGCGTATGACAAATTCGAAAAACGCGCCTGCCCGATGCGAACCGGACCTTCAAGGCACAAAAGACATTTCATCAGAAGAGGGACAGAACATGAAGCATAACATTGTGATGACCTGCGCGGCAAAAACGCAGGCTGCGCTTCTTTTAAAGCGCCAGATCCGCAAGTGCATTCTTGACGCGCTGGACGAAGAGGGCGTGGACGTTCCGTGCGAGATTAACGTCCTTTTGACGGACGATGCGTCTATCCGCGCGATCAACAAGGCATACCGGAATATCGACAAGGCGACGGATGTTCTGTCGTTCCCGATGTTCGAGCTTACCCCCGGAAAGCTCCCGGAGAGTTGGGACGAATACAAGGACCCCGAGACGGGCAGAGTTCCGCTCGGCGATATGGCAATCTCTCTCGAGCGGGCAAAGCAGCAGGCGCAGGAGTTCGGGCACTCGACCCGGCGCGAGGTCGGCTATCTCACTTCACTCCTGATTCTGCACCTGCTGGGCTATGACCACGTCGACGAGGGTCCCATGAAGCGCCAGATGCGCGCACGCGAAGAGGCAATTCTGGCTGAGATTGAGCTGCCGCGGAAGTAAGGAGAACATACCAATGAAAACAAAATCTGCCATGATTACGATTGCCGGGCGCCCGAATGTCGGAAAATCGACGCTCACGAACGCACTGGTCGGCGAAAAAATTGCCATTGTCTCCAACAAGCCGCAGACGACGAGAAACCGCATCTGCGCCGTGGTCAACCGCGAAAAACACCCAGCTCGTCTTCATCGATACCCCGGGCTTCCACCGCCCGCGCACGAAGCTCGGCGACTATATGGTAAACGTGGTCAAGGAGTCTGTCGCAGACGTGGACGCGGTGATTCTGATGGTCGACCCGATTGCAAACGTCGGCGAGCAGGAGCATGCGCTTCTGGATCAGATCCGAGCCTCCGGCGCGCCGGCAATGCTGGTGATCAATAAGATCGACACCGTGGAAAAAGAGGCGCTTCTGCCCGTGATTGCCGCGTATCAGCAGGAATTTGATTTTGACGCGGTCATTCCCATCAGCGCCAAATGGCGCGACGGCGTGGCAGCGCTTTTGAAAGAGTGCGAAAAATACGCCCAGCCGGGACCCATGCTCTTCCCGGAGGATATGGTGACGGATATGCCCGAAAAGCAGGTGATGGCGGAGATTATCCGCGAAAAGCTGCTGTGGAATCTGGAAAAGGAAATTCCGCACGGCACGGCGGTGGAGATCACAAAATTCTCCGAGCGCGACGACGGAATTATCGATATCGACGCGACAATCTACTGCGAGAAGGCAAGTCATAAGGGCATCATCATCGGAAAGCAGGGCGCGATGCTCAAGAAAATCAGCTCGCAGGCGCGCGCCGACTGTGAGCGCTTCATGGGGACGAAGGTCTATCTGCAGACCTGGGTGCGCGTCAAGGAAAACTGGCGCGACAGTCAGTTCCTCATCCGAACTTCGGCTACGACGCCCGGCAGTAATACTTCTGAAGCAGCATCAGGCAGTCTCCCGTTTGCGGGAGGCTGCCTGTTTTTAAAAATAAATGTTGACAAGTAAACATTTAAGCGCTATACTGACCGAACACAACCGGGAAAGGAGCGTTTGCATGCAGGAAGAACGCTTTGAAGTTTTCTTTCAGAATATCTCCGGACTCTACCGCGCGGTGCAGCGGCTGCGTGCGCAGTTTGCGCAGATGTCCGGCGTCAGTTCGGTGCATCTGTTCTGGCTGTATCTGCTGCGCGAATACCCGGAGGGACTGGCGGCGTCGCGTCTGGCGGAGCTGTCAAACATTGACCGGTCGCTCGTCTCGCGGCAGCTCAAGCCGCTTCTGGCGCGCGGACTGGTACAGACCGGGGAGCAGACCGGAAAGCGGCGCTACGGCTGGAAAATTCGCCTGACGCAGGAGGGCATTGCACTGGCAGAGGAAATTGCCGCGCAGGCGCTTGCGATTCAGAACCACGCCGGGCGCGGCGTGTCGGCGGAGGAGCTGGCGGTGTTTTACCGTGTTCTCGGTGCGCTGAACCGGAATTTCAGCGAAATATCCATTTCAGGAGGATCCCATGAAGCAGGTACAGATTCTGATTGATTCCGCATGCGACATGCAGCAGCCGGAGGCGGAGCGCCTCGGCGTGACGCTGCTGCCGCTGCGCACCAGTTTTGACGGCGAGGTCTTTTTGGACGGCGTCGATCTTTCCCACGAGGCGTTTTTGAAAAGTTGACGCAGAGCAAAAAACACTGCCTACCACCAGCCAGGTGCCGCCGTATGATTATGAAAAAGCCTACCGGCAGGCGCAGAAGGCAGGGCGCGAGATTCTTGTCATTACGCTCTCATCCAGACTCTCCGGTACGTATCAGAGCGCGGTCATTGCTGCGCAGCAGACGGGCGCGGATGTAACGATCATTGACAGCGAAAATGTCACGGCGGGTGAGCGCGTGCTGGTCGATCTAGCCATCCGCCTGCGTGACGAGGGGCTTTGCGCAAAGGACATCGCGCAGGCGCTGGAGCAGGCGAAAAGCAGGCTGTGCATCCTCGGGCGGGTCGACACGCTGGAATATTTATACCGCGGCGGCAGGCTTTCCAAAACAGGCGCGCTCGCTGGAACGCCTCTGGGCATCCGCCCGGTGCTGACGGTGCAGGATGGCGCACTCTGCGTCCTCGGAAAGGCGAGAGGCGCGCGGCAGAGCAACAATTTTCTCAACGAGGCAATAGCAAAGCGCGGCGGAATTGATTTTACCATGCCTTTGATGCTCGGCTACTCGGGGAGCAGCGACGAGGCGCTGCGCGAATATATTGCTGCAAGCCGCGAGATCTGGGAGGGAAAGTTGGATACGCTTCCCGTGACCTCCATCGGCAGCACCATCGGCACGCATGTCGGACCCGGCGCGATCGTCGTGGCGTTTTTTGCCAAGGAAACATAGCGCTTCAAATTCTTTCCGTTTCTATTGCCGCAGCGCAGAATCAATGATATAATAGCTGCTGAAAAGTTCCGGGCAGGAACTGCCAGCATAGCCTGTTTCTTTGCCGCACATCCTATCGGTAACGTTGGGAGGTGCGGCATATGCAGACACAGGCGCTCTGGGAGCTGTTCCGGGACACAGGCGCGCCGGAGGCGTATCTGCTCTATAAGCGGGCGATGCAGGAAGGCGAACACGACACAAAGGCGGAAAGGGCAGCATGTATCTGAAAACGCAGGGGCTGGTGCTTCGGGTCACAGAATACCGCGACTCGGACGCGATGCTGACAGTGCTGACAAAAGAGCAGGGACTGATGAGCTTCAAGGCGCGCGGCGTGCGCTCGCGGCGCAGCCAGTTAAAAGTCTGCCTGCCAGCTGCTGTGCTTTTCCGAGTTTACGCTGCTGGAGCGGCAGGGATATTACACCGTTTCAGAGGCGGTGTGCCTCGAGATGTTCCAGCCGATGCGAAACGACATTGAGCTTCTGGCACTTTGCAGCTATTTTGCGCAGGCGGCAGAGCTTTTATCGCAGCAGGATGTGAACGACGGCGAGGTTCTGTCGCTGACGCTCAACAGCATCTATGCGTTATGTAAACTCAAGCGCCCGCAGATGCTGGTCAAAGCCGCGTTCGAACTTCGGATGATGGTGATTGCCGGCTTTTCTCCGATGGTAGACGGCTGCGCAGTCTGCGGAAGCGAAACACCGGACCGGTTTGACGTGGCAGGCGGTATGGCAGTGTGCGCCGGATGCAGCGCGCCGGGGAGTCTTCGGCTGCCGCTCAGCCCGGCAAGCTTGGCTGCGATGCAGCACATCACGACCTGCGAGGCAAAAAGGCTCTTTTCTTTCAACCTCCTGCCCGAGGCGCTCAAGGAGCTTTCGGACATTGCCGAGACCTATTTTCTCACGCAGCTCGAGCGCGGCTTTTACACGCTGGATTTTTATAAATCACTCCGCCTGATGGCTGTACACAATCCGGAAAATCCACAATAGATATGGGAAGCAACATATGAATGAACTGTACGAAAAATCCTTACACAAATTAGAGCTTGACAAGGTGCTTTGCCTTCTTGCCGATCAGGCGTGTTCCGCCTCCGGGAAAGAACAGTGCCTCAAAACGCAGCCGCTGTCCGACGCAGACGAAATCAGGCTGCTTCAGAAGCAGACAAGCGCCGCCTGCCGCATGATTACCCTCAAAGGTTCGCCAGGTCTTGCCGGGGTAAGTGATGTGGGCGCAAGCGTGGACCGCGCAGTCCGGGGTGGCTGCCTGAGCCCGGAGGAGCTTCTGCGCGTGGCAGGCGTCCTCAAATGCGCGCGGCAGGCAAAGGCGTATGCCGACGGCGAGGGCATGGAAAATGACCTCAACGTCTTCTTTGCCCAGATCACGCCGAACAAATACCTCGAAGAGCGGATTTTTACCTCCATCGTCTCAAAGACGAGCTTGCCGACGCGGCAAGCCCGGAACTGGCGTCCATCCGCCGCAAAATCCGCCGCCAGAGCGTTGCCATCCGCGAGGGCTTGCAGAAGATCATCACATCCCCGACGTATGCAAAATTTCTGCAGGAGCCGATTGTGACCATTCGCTCCGACCGTTTCGTCGTGCCGGTGAAAGCCGAGTGCAAGGGCTCGATTCCGGGTCTGGTTCACGATGTGTCGTCCTCCGGCAGTACGTTTTTCATCGAGCCGATGCAGGCGGTCAACGGCAACAACGCGCTGCGGGAGCTGTTTGTCGAAGAGCGCAAGGAAATTGAGCGCATCTTGACGGAACTGTCCGGCGAGGTCGCCGGGCATCGGGAGCATCTGACAATCAACTACACGGTCCTGACGCAGCTGGACTGCATTTTCGCGCGGGCAAAGCTGTCTTTTGTGATGAAGGCGACCGAGCCGGAAATTCGCACGGACGGCAGGCTGGAACTCAAGCGTGCGCGCCATCCGCTCATCACCGGAAAACGGTCGTGCCGATTTCGGTGCGGCTCGGCTCCGATTTTGATACGCTGATCATCACCGGACCCAACACCGGCGGCAAGACGGTCACGCTCAAGACGCTGGGTTTGCTGACGCTCATGGCGGAGTGCGGACTGCACATTCCGGCGGACGACGGGAGCTTCGTCTCCGTTTTCGACCGCGTCCTTGCCGACATCGGCGACGAGCAGTCGATCGAGCAGTCGCTCTCGACCTTCTCCTCGCATATGAAAAACATTGTCGATATTCTCAAAATCTGCGACGATTCGACGCTCATTCTCTTTGACGAGTTGTGCGCGGGCACCGACCCGGCGGAGGGCGCGGCGCTGGCAATCTCGCTCATTGAGTTCTGCCGCAAGTGCGGCTCGAAAATCGCGGCGACCACGCACTATGCAGAGCTCAAGCTCTATGCCATGCGCACGAACGGCGTCATCAACGCATCGTGCGAGTTTAACGTTGAGACGCTTCAGCCGACCTACCGGCTTCTCATCGGCATTCCCGGTAAGTCCAACGCCTTCGCGATTTCCAAAAGCTGGGGCTGGACGACGCGATCCTGGAAGACGCAAGAAGCATGGTCAGCCAGAACGACGTGAACTTCGAGGATGTTCTCAACCAGCTCGAACAGCAGCGCCAGCAGATGGAGCAGGCGCGGCTCGAGGCAGAGCAGCTGCGGCTGGAGACGGAAAAGCAGAAACAGCAGTCCGAGGAATACTACCAGCAGATTCAGAAGGAGAAGGAAAAGGCTGCCGCGCAGGCGAAAAGAAAAGAGGCGCAGAGCATCATCGACGATGCACGGCGCACGGCAAACGAGGTCTACGAGGAATTGAAGCAGCTTCGCAAGCAGGCGCAGGGCGGCGCGTTTGTGCCGGGCTCCAATGAAAAGCAGGCAAATCTTCGTCACGCGCTCAACGAAGCGGAAACGAAGCTGCAGGGACAAAAGCAGCAACAGCAGCCCGCGCGTCCCGCACCAACGCGCGCCATTCGCGTGGGAGATACGGTGGAGCTTTTGAAGCTCGGCACGAAGGCGACGGTGCTTGCCCTCAACAAGGACGGCACGTATCAGCTGCAGGCGGGCATCATGAAGGTGAATGCAAAGCCGGACGAGGTGTACCTGCTGGAAAACGAGACGAAAACGAAGGCAAAGAAGATCATCGAGGGTAAGGTGCGCGAGCTGAAAGCGGCTGCCCAGCCGGAGCTGGACCTGCGCGGTATGGCGGCGGACGAGGCAATCATTCTGCTCGATAACTTCCTGGACAGCGCCTACATGGGAAATCTTCCGACGGCGCGCATCATTCACGGCAAGGGCACGGGCGTGCTGCGCGCGGCGGTTCACGACGAGCTTCGCCGCTGCAAATACGTCAAATCCTTCCGCCTCGGCGTCTACGGAGAGGGCGAGAGCGGCGTAACGATTGTGGAGTTCAAATAAGCTGCTGCGCGCGGGTGAACTGATGCTTGATTTTTTACGAAATTTGGGTAAAATCAAAGCACATGAAAGCCCTGCGCATTATAGCCTAAGCATGATTGTAATTCTGGGAGTGTCGTCTATGTACACAGCAATCCATTGTCAAATGTGAATCCGGTCTTTATGACCGGCAGGCCACCTATTTCATCCAGAAGGCAAATGAGTTCAAGTCGAGCATCTGGGTCGAGGTGGAAGACCGGAAAATCAATGCCAAGAGTCTTCTTGGCGTGTTGTCCATGGGCATCACGAAGGGGACGCGCGTGAGCATCATCGCGGAAGGTCCCGACGAAGAGGAAGCCGTCAAAGCGCTGACCGAAATGCTCGTGAAGGAAATTTTCTAAAATCGGATGGAACGCTGCCTCAAAGATCGCTTTGAGGCAGCTTTTTTACTGCTATGACGTTTGAAGAACTGAAAGACAAGGCATTGAGTCTGCCGCTCGAGCCGGGCGTATATCTGATGCAGGACAAATCCGGGCAGATCATCTACGTCGGCAAAGGCGAAGAAGCTCAAAAACCGCGTGAGCCAGTATTTCCAGAACACTGCCGCGCATACGCCGAAGACAAGAAAAATGGTCAGCCAGATCGACCATTTTGATGTGATCGTCGCGGCGAGCGAATTTGAGGCACTGGTGCTGGAATGCTCGCTGATCAAGCGGCACATGCCGAAATATAACATCCTCCTGAAAGACGACAAGGGCTATCCGTATCTTCGCGTGGACATGCGAGACGAATACCCGGTCATGGAGCTGGTAAACGCGTCATGGGAGACGGCGCAAGCTATTTGGACCCTACGGCGGCAGATCGACCACCACGACAGATACCATCCGGTGACACTGAAGCTACCATCCGGCTCCCACGCGACACTGATACGAGATTCTGCAGCCGTCGGACGAGGAAGAAGACGCAAATGCGACGCGCTCGTCACAGTATTATCTTAAAGAGGTGCGGATTTAAGGTGATCCTGCTGAAGCCGATGGAAGACGCGGCGCTTTTGAGGAGTTCTGTATCAGAACCTGCAAAAGAAGGTCCACATCCGCGCCGCAGCGCGGAGACAATGTGCGTCTTGGCGGATCTTGGCAGAAAAAATGTGCGAGGCAGGTGGTGAGCGGTCACGACCAAAGCCGAGCGCGCCAGGGCGAACGCTGGGGCTGCTGCAAAGCGATTGGGGCTTGGAGCAGCCGCTGCACCGGCTGGAACTTACGATATTTTGAACATCGCGGGCAACCGGATATGGTGGTGGCGTCGATGGTCGTATTTGTCGACGGAAGACCCAGCAAGCAGGACTACAAGCGCTTCAAAATCTAGCGGTTTCACCGACCAGAACGACTACGCCTCCATGCAGCAGGTGCTCCGGCGCAGACTCACGCATCTTAAAAACGGCGACGCCAGGTTTTCGAGCGGCGCCTGACGCGCTTCTGATTGATGGCGGCATCGAGCATGCGAACGCGGTCTTGCAGGTGCTGGACGAACTGAATCTCTCGATTCCGACCTTCGGCATGGTAAAGGACAATCGCCACAGAACGCGCGCCAGTTTACGGGGCAGGGGCATGAAATTTCAATTCTGCCATTCCGGCGTCTTTCCCCTGATCGGAACGATTCAGGAGGAGACGCACCGCTTGCCATTACCTACTCCTGCATGCCGCCGGGTGGGTCCGAAGCTTGAAGAAATCCCTGGCATTGAGAAAAACGGCGCGAGACGCTGCTCAAGACTCGAAATCGCGCCGGAAAACGCCAGCCCGACGGCATTGAGTGACGCCACCGGAAAGGCAGCCGGAAAGACCGTCTACGACTATTTCACAAAGAACGCAGAGAGGAACGCCGCGAGAGCTGGCTTACCGGAAGCGCAAGAGGCATGGCGCTCAAAGCGCCGAAGGGCATGGATACCCGCCCGACGATGACCAGGTCAAGGAGGCATTTTCTCCGCCATTCAATTTTGAGGTCGGAAGACGGTGCCGGACCGTCCGCAGGCTCCGGGCAGATCGAGGCGCTCAGCCGCCGGGGCGCAAAATCGGCGGTGGTCTTTGTCGATATGCGCGAGGATGTAAAGGTTGTGCGCGAAAATCTTGCCAAAACGCGGCTGGTTGGCAGAACGCGCGGGTTGTCCGCGCTGACTATCTTTCCTACCTTGCCCTGCCCACAAACGTTCGCTGACTGATCTTTCTGACCCGCCATATGCGGGAAGTTTTCCTGGAAACAGCCTCAAACGCATATCAGAAATTCGACATTCATCAGATAGTGGTATAATAACAATCACCGAAAGACCGTTTGGAAGGAGCCCTGCTGGTGTTCCGGGGCTTCATCCTACGTATGAGACCAATGATATGAAAAGCCGCCGTAACGATCTATCGCAAGCCTAAGCACCGCAGGAGTACGCCATGAGAAAGCCAGCACTGGCAGCTTTGACCCGTCACAAACGGTCATCTGAACATCATCAGAGCGCGCGCGGCAAAGAATTTCGACGAGCTGATCGTGTGCGATGATCAACGCGAAAAGTATCCGGTCTTTACAGACCCACTGGAGCGTGTGGAGCCGATTCGCCGCTAAAGCATCTTCCAAATGGCGGTGATGCAGTCCAATCAGCTTGGCGGAGTTTGCACGCGAGCAGAACTGCGGCGTGGTAATCAAGGGACTGCGGCGCTTCGATTTTGAGCATGAGTTCCAGATGGCGCCTATCAACCACAAGCTCAATCCCGGTCTGACACGATGTTTTTAAACGACGAGCATCAGCGTTCACTCGTCGAGCATCGCCGCGTCGGTATACATGGCAGCAGATCTGCACGGCTTCGCCCGACGCGAATCGACGAGTTAATGCCGCATTGGCGGGGAAGAACAAAGGGAGTGACAATAACATGGCGAACGGTATTGAAGAGACCATCACCATTGTTGAGATGGCAGGGATGCGTGTGAGCCCGTGCCGCCAAGCGCAGAAGTGCGCGTCGTAGAGCGCGACAGCGGTGCTCGACCTGCTTCGACGAGATCAGCAAACCAGCTGCTGGGTTGTCTGAAGCAGGCGAAGACTACGGTTGCGCACGGCGGCCATTACCAATGCCAAGCGCGCGGCAACATCCGACAGGCAGAACAGCGCCAAGCAGATGATTTCCCCGCGAGGAGGTCGTCAAGGCGAGCAGCAGGCAGCCGAGATACGGGTGGCGCAGTAGCATCGTTGAGCCAGTCATGAACGATCATGTCGACGACGCCATGAAGCGCACGGAATGCTGATTTGTGTCTTCCTGTCTGAGATTCGAGTCGCGCTCAGTTCCGCACGCTGTAACCCCCAGGGTGGCAAAAGCCAACTTGAAAGCAACACGTAACTGAACGCCAGCCAAATTG
>VOFG01004089.1_pt1 | contig 28087 bp, 45 predicted proteins | sample 5384171 | NCBI WGS metagenome assembly VOFG01 (sample SAMN12384726, study PRJNA508395) | human gut metagenome | isolation source: healthy gut F | host: Homo sapiens
TTTCTGTTATAAGGAGAAATAATATGAGATTAGATAAATTTTTTAAAAGTATCACGCCTGATCAAGCGAAGAACGGTCGCCAATGAAGCCTGTGATGCAGGACGTGTTATGGTAAACGGAAAACCTGCCAAGGCATCCACCAATGTAAAAGTCGGAGACGAAATAGAAATTCTGTTTGGACAGAAATCCGTAAAAGTGCGTGTTACGGATATTCAGGATACGACCAAAAAGAACAGGCGAAAGATCTGTTTGAATACATATCCTAGAAGTGTGGCGCATACTCTTTAACAGGAGGGCGCTTGTATGGAAGAAAGAGGACAGTCAAACAGCACAGGGCAGCATAAGCTGATCCGCAGAACCGGAAAAGCGGAAGTTTTACCGGTGTAACGGATGTTGTAAATTTTGATGCAAATGAGATTATCCTTGACACAGAACTCGGACGGTTGACGATTAAGGGAAAAGAACTTCACGTAAACCGGCTGGACCTGCAGAAAAAAGAAGTGGAAATTGATGGAACCGTGGATATGCTTCAATATTCCGGAACACCTGGCCGGGGTGTCTTTGGAAAGTGGTTCGGTTAAGTGGAAGAGGGAAGGATTTTTGTACATTTTTTTCTGTTTGGGATGATAGCATTTGCGGCATATGACGGAATCCGTGTAGTTCGTAGAATTTTTCCGCATGGGATCTTTATGATTTCCTTAGAGGATCTGGTATACTGGCTGGTCATTTCGTTTTGTTTTTCTGCATCTCTGTCAGGTAAATAATGGAAAAATCCGGGGCTATGTATTCCTGGGAAGCCTTCTGGGAGCGTGGATTTATTACAGTTTCTGCAGTCGGTTTGTTATGCGGTATCTGACGGAAAAGATTCATTATCTGAAAAAGAGGTTGAAAAAGTTCCGGGAAATGACTACAATAAAGTTAAATAAGCTTCGTAAAAGAAAGAAGCCTGAAGAATCGGAGAAAGAACATGAGAAAAACTAAAAGGCGTCGCCGTGGAAGCAGTACTGCAGGAATCATGATCATTGTGCTTTTTTTGGTTGTCATGACGGTTCAGATCTGCAGGATACGTTCAAAAGATGCGGAATATGCGGCAAAAGAAAAAAATTACAACAGCAGTATGAGGAAGAAACCGAGAGATCTACGGAGATAGATGATCTTGAGACGTATATGAAATCCTCACAATATATTGAAGATGTGGCAAAAAGCAAGCTTGGACTGACTTATAAGAATGAAATCATCTTCAAGGAAAGAAGTAGAAAAAGAAGAATCTGTCTGAACAGGTTCTTCTTTTTCTTTAATGCATTGATGGAAGATTTGAGCGAAAACTTTTTTGAAAACCACAGAAAATCTGACAGAATATGCGTCATTGTCTGTGTATTGACCCTCGAAAACAATTTTTTGGAGGTGTATCATGCGTACAGGACAATGGAAAACAATGGGGATAGGATCGCTGATCGGAAAAATGATCTATGCAGTATTCGGGCTGGCGGCAAGTATGTTATGTATCATGGGATATTATCCGGTGGTGCCGGCATTTTACACGGCATGCTGTCTGGATAAAAGAGAAATTTTCTGCTATACATAGGACTGGTTGTGGGAATGGGCTGGTGCATGCCGGTGGCTGCGATTGTAAAATATCTGTTTATTCTTTTTTGTACTGGGAATCGCAATCCGGTTTTATATATGGGCAAACAGGCGCTGCAGCGGATGGACGGCAGGAATGATTGCGGGAATTACAACGATCGCGATGAATACATCGGGACTTCTGATTCTGAATATGGAGAAAAAGGCATTGATCCTTGGCATCAGCGAAGGTGTGATCGTGTTTGCACTGGCAGTATTGTTCCATTATGGAATCGGAATGGGCAGTCAGATTTTCCGGGAGAGACATAAGAACCGGGTGGAAGAGGAAGGCGTGGAAACGATGGTTGGAATGCAACCTCAGGGGCGGATTCATGCATTTGCAGAGGCAGTTGACGAGCTTTCCGTGGCATTTGCCGCGATGGACGGCAGGCAAAAAAGCCCAAACAGCGGAATCCATCTGGATATTCTTGCCCAGGAGATTACCGGAAAGCTGTGTGCGGACTGCGATGGATGTGTCGTGTGTTTAGAGCAGCAGAAACCGGATTTCTGGATAAAAATCCGCCGGATGCTGCAGGCAGTTGCACAACACAGTACCAAAGAAGAAATTTTAAGTCAGAATTTTATGGAAGAGTGTCCGCGTTATTCCGGGATGGTGGAAGAGGCAATCTGGGCTTTTTCCCGTATGGAACTCAATGAGGCATGGTATCACCGCCTGCAGGAGAACCGCAAGGTAATCGCGGATCAGCTGGATGCGATGGCGGATGCTTTGCAGGACTGGGATCAGGGAATCCGGTGTATGGACCGGACAGAGCGTGTTCTGCTGGCAAAATTGCGTTTGAGACAAGGGAACGGGGACTCGATGTAAAAACAGATACATGTTTATGAGGACATAGAAAAGCGGCGCATGGTGACCGCTTTGGTGGCAAGTAAGCGTGGGGAGGCGGAATTCCTGTTAAAAATTATCGAAAAGCGCTCGAGCGTGCTTCCGGCATGGCGGTCCGGCTGAAAGAGGATACCAGATCCATACTGACACAGGGAACCGGTTATGATTACAGCGTATGAAGATACCTGCTTTTATGCATTATCCGGGGCTGCCTCGGAAAAAGAAGAGGGATCGAGTGTCAGTGGAGATAACTTTTCTCTGTTTTCGATGGAAAATGGGCATTATCATGTATGTGTTCCGATGGTATGGGAAGCACCGTCTGCATTCCGGGAGAGCGATATGGTGGTAGAGCTGATGCAGAAATTTATGGAAGCAGGATTTCCCTCAGGAGACAGCTATCCGCATGATGAATTCGGCAATGGTTTGCAGGGAGATCGTGAGTCTTACTCTACACTGGATTTTATGGATCTGGATCTGTACAGTGGGCAGATAAATGGTTTGATTATGATAAGATGAAGAAAGGCTTTGAGATAAGAACAAGAAAAGCCGGTGACTATATAATTGTGGATGACGAGGGCCATCATAAGAAGCTGAAGCAGGTATTTACAGGTGATAAAATTCCTGCACAGCAGAGAGCAGGGGCTGTGGCTTATAGCCCATGAATCACTGGTGCATGCCATTATCGGATACAGATCCGGCTGTAGCGCACTTGTCACACCACAGACAGGAAAAGTACTTAAGATCACATTTTACGGAGGAAAACAAAATGGATTTTTCAAAAAATATGATATTTCGGTTTACCTGACAGAGGAGCAGCTCAATAAGCGTATTGCAGAGATTGGAGCTCAAATCACAGAAAAATACAGGGGACAGTCAGTATATCTCATTTGCATACTCAAGGGCTCAATATTCTTTACCACTGAGCTTGCAAAGAGAATTGATTTGCCTATGACTATGGATTTCATGTCGGTATCCAGCTATGGCTCAGGCACAGAGTCATCAGGTGATGTCAAGATTAAAAAGGACCTTGAGCATTCTATCGAGGGAGAGAATGTCATCATCATAGAAGACATCATTGATTCGGGAAACACTCTTAGCAGGCTTTCAAAGCTCCTTGCCAAAAGAAACCCGAAGAGTCTCACAATCTGTACACTTTTGGACAAGCCTGAGCGCCGTGTGGTTGATGATGTAAATGTAGACTACGTGGGCTTTGTGATTCCTGATAAGTTTGTGGTAGGCTATGGCCTTGACTATGATCAGAGGTTCAGAAATCTGCCTTACATCGGCTTCGTCGAGGGCGAAATAAAATAAAAAGGAGAAGTAAATTGAATAAACAAAAAAGCGGTATGCGCGGAATAGGCGTATACATTATCATTGTATTTGCAGTAATCTGCATCTGGTACTGGCTGAGCGCCGGGGCTACATCAAACTCTTACACACAGAGTCAGTTCGAGAAGGATCTTGACAAGAATCAGGTGAAGAGCGTAAAGGTAGTGCAAAACAGGGAGATACCGACAGGAAGTCTTGAGGTGAAGTTCAAGGATGGCACATCAAAGGTGCTTTATGTATCAGATGTAAACAATATCGAAAAGACCATGACAAAAGCAGGGTACACCGACTATACAGTTGCGGATGTTCCGGCTGAGAGCTGGATTATGACATTGCTTCCGTATCTTTTGGTATTCGGAGCCATGTTCATACTCTTTGCAGTGATGAACAACAACGCAGCAGCACAGGGCGGCGGTGGCAAGATGATGAACTTTCGGCAAGAACCGTGCGAAGCTCACCACACAGGAGGAGAACCATATCAAGTTTTCTGATGTAGCAGGCTTAAAGGAGGAAAAGGAGGAGATTGCAGAGATAGTTGATTTCCTTCGTGATCCGGGAAAATACACCAGACTTGGAGCAAGAATCCCAAAGGGTGTCCTTCTTGTAGGACCTCCGGGAACAGGTAAGACTCTCCTTGCCAAGGCAGTAGCCGGAGAGGCAGGGGTACCGTTTTTCACCATTTCAGGATCTGATTTCGTGGAGATGTTCGTCGGAGTCGGAGCCTCACGAGTGAGAGATTTGTTTGAGGATGCCAAGAAAAATGCGCCTTGTATCGTATTTATCGATGAGATTGATGCGGTAGCCAGACGCCGTGGCACAGGAATGGGCGGCGGACACGACGAGCGTGAGCAGACATTGAACCAGATGCTTGTCGAGATGGATGGCTTTGGTGTCAATGAGGGCATTATCGTCATGGCAGCCACAAACCGTGTGGATATACTTGACCCTGCTATCATGCGTCCGGGACGTTTCGACAGAAAGGTTGTAGTAGGCAGACCGGATGTGGGCGGCAGAGAAGAAATTTTAGGTGTCCATGCCAAAAAAACCTCTTGCAGAGGATGTAGACTTAAAGCAGATTGCACAGACTACCGCAGGCTTCACAGGTGCAGACCTTGAGAATCTGATGAATGAGGCAGCAATCCGTGCAGCGGGCGAAAACAGAGAATATATCACACAGGATGATATCAGAAAATCCTTCGTCAAGGTTGGTATCGGAGCTGAGAAGAAGAGCCGTATCATCTCTGACAAGGAAAAGCGCATCACAGCCTACCACGAGGCAGGACATGCAATCCTTTTCCATCTGCTTCCGGATGTGGGACCTGTATACACAGTTTCAATCATCCCTACAGGAGCAGGCGCAGCAGGCTACACCATGCCTCTGCCTGAGAAGGATGAGATGTTCAACACAAAGGGACGTATGCTTCAGGAAATCGTAGTAGACTTAGGCGGTCGTGTCGCAGAGGAACTTGTGTTTGACGATATCACCACAGGCGCATCACAGGACATCAAGCAGGCTACAAAGCTTGCGCGCGAGATGGTTACCAAATACGGTATGTCAGACAATATCGGCCTTATCTGCTATGCCGATGATGAGGAGGAGGTCTTCATCGGACGAGACCTCGCCCATGCAAAGAACTACAGCGAGGGCATAGCATCGGCAATCGATGTCGAGGTAAAGCGCATCATCGACGAGTCGTACGACAAGGCAAAGAGCATGATAGCAGAGTACCGCGATGTGCTTGACAGATGTGCAGCACTTCTTCTTGAGAAGGAGAAAATCACAAGAGATGAGTTTGAAGCACTGTTTGACGAGGACAGCAAAACAACAGTTGGACATAATATTTAAAAAACAACTATGCTTTTTGTGCATAATCACTATATGAAAAACATTAAATATGACTAAAGCACTATACAAATTGCATAAAAACAAACCACGATTTTTATGCAATTTGTGAACACTTATCGTCGCAATCATGATACTATAATAACCGTAAAAACGGCATCTCCCAGACCCGGAACAATATATTTATGTTCATTTAAATGATCATCAAGTGCTCCGATGTAAAGATCAACATCCGGGTGAGCATCGGTAAGTGCTTTTACACCTTCCGGTGCAGCAATGATGCACATAAAACGAATGCTTTTTACACCCTTGTCTTTCAGCATCTGGATTGCTGCGATGGCTGATCCGCCGGTAGCCAACATCGGATCTACGACAAATACTTCGCGGTGGGCACAGTCTGCCGGAAGTTTGCAGTAATATTCCACTGGTTTTGCTGTCTCAGGATCACGGTAGAGACCGATATGTCCGACTTTGCAGCAGGAATCATTTCCAGCATACCGTCCACCATGCCAAGTCCGGCACGCAGAATCGGTACTACTGCCAGTTTTTTTCCTTTTAATTCTTTTTTACGGTCGTCTTACAGATCGGAGTTTCGATCTCCACATCCTGTAACTCAAGATCACGGGTTGCCTCGTAACACTCAAACATTGCAACTTCGCCTGCAAGTGTACGGAAATCCTTAGAGCCGGTCTCGGTTCTTCTCATTAATCCGATTTTGTGCTGGATCAGCGGGTGATCCATAACGACTACTTTTCCCATAAATTTATTCTCCTTCTTCTTCGTTAAGTTTTTTCACAAGTTTTTGATTGATTTGCGCAGGGTTTCATAGCATAATCCGTAGGCGGGCAAAGCACCTCCGTATGGATCTAATATTTCCAGTTCGTCCCCGACATATTTGGTCAGAACCTGTATATTTTCCGGAACAGCATTTTCAAACTGCTCTAAAATGCGCTCCCGGTGAATTTCTTCCATGGTAATGACAAGGGCATCTTCTGTCAGATCTTCTTCCGTCAGCTGCTGGGAAACATAATTTTCCATATTGATACCGTTGCTGATTAAGACAGCTTCGGCTTTTTGATTCATTGGTTCCTGAAATTGTACAACAAGTCCACGGGATAAGATCTCCAGCGGATGCCGCAGGGTAAAATCTCCCATGATACCGGCTGCCATTGCCTCGCGACAGGTTCCTGTCTGGGCAACAAAATCAGTTTGTTATACTCCATATAATTACTCCTAATCGCAATGTATTACGGTATGACCGGCCGCTTTGAGCAGACGGTTCATAATGGCCTGTCCGATGCGAGGGGTCTGAAAGCTTTCTGAATAAATGGCATCTACATGCAATTCATCACACTCACGCAAAATTTTGTACAGATGCTGTGCAATGGCGTCTTCGTTGGAACGGCTGCCCATGGAAAGAATGACATCTGCATGATAGGAAGAACGGGTTTCTTCCGTAGCAATGACAGCTACCTTTTTTCCATTCTCCTGTTTTTCATGTACCAGAGCATTGATTCTGGAGATGACCGCGGCGGATGATCCGTCTACGATTACCATATCGGCTTTTGGGGCATAATGCTTGTATTTCATGCCCGGAGCTTTTGGTTTGCGCGTGTCGTCTGCGGCAATAATACCCGGATCAATGATAACCTCTTCGCCGAGCACCTCGGAAAGCATCTGCGGCGTAATGTAGCCGGGACGCAGTACCATAGGTTTTGATTCGGTCAGATCAATGATGGTAGATTCAATGCCGATACCGACCGAGGGCCGCCATCTAAAATCATGGCAATCCGACCGGATAAATCCTCTGCAACATGAGAAGCTTCTGTCGGACTCGGACGACCGGATGTGTTGGCACTTGGCGCAGCGATCAGACATCCGCTTTTGCGTATCAGATCAAGTGCAACCGGGTGATTCGGCATCCGTACAGCGACAGTATCCATTCCTCCGGTTGTTGCCATCGGAACGGCATCGCTTTTCCAGACGATCATCGTCAGGGGCCGGCCAGAAAGCACCGGCCAGTTTGCGGGCAGCCTCCGGAACTTCACGTGCAACACGTTCCATATCGGAAAAGTCCGCAATGTGCACGATCAGGGGTTGTCCGAAGGACGTCCTTTGCTGCATAGATTTTGCGGGCAGCTTCCGGATGCAGGGCATCTCCGCCAAGACCGTATACCGTTTCTGTCGGAAAAGCGACCAGTTCACCCTCTGCGATCAGACGTCCGGCCTCTTCCATAATTGTTTCGTCAATCTGTTCGGGATTGACACGTTCTATTTTTGTATTCATCATATTCACACTTTGCTTTCCGCTTTATATCCCGTCTATTATAGTCCATAGGCTCTGGGATTGTCAATCGGATTAGCTGGCTGCTAAAGAAAATGATTGGTGAAAATGATAAAATATTCTAAAAAACTATGGAATTTTATAGACAAAACGACGAATAATGAGGTATAATACATCCATCGGGACGGAGGAAGGCTATGAAAAAAGACAACAGATCCGTGATACAGACATTAACATTCATTTTCAGTTTGGAATCAGTATGCTGGTGCCGATTTTTTATGCAGTATACTGGGAGTGTGGCTGGGAAATCTGACAGGGATTAACTGGTTAATGATTCCGTTTTTCTTTATGGGAGCTTTGGCAGGGTTTACGAATATTTACAGGACAGTAAGGAAACTATACAGGCAGGAGGAAAGAAAGAAAACCATGTTAAAAAGGATTAACGAAGCATTACCGGGGCTGGTCGTCTCAATTTTATTATATGGGGTGATGGTAGAACTGATCGGGGTATGGTTTGTAAAGGACAGGATTGCATATTCCATCGGGGTATGGTTTGGCATAGCGGTTGCCGTGGGGATGGCAATCAATCTTGCAACTGTGATCTTTGATTCTGTTACGATGGGGGACACCGCACATGCGACGCGAAGAATTGTCACAAAATCAATTCTTCGTTATGTAGTAGTGGTGATTTTGTTCGTGTTATTTGGGTATTTTCAATGGGGAAACCTGATTGCGGCTTTTCTTGGGCTGCTTGGTTTAAAAATTGGAGCATATCTTCAGCCTTTATGGGAGAAAGTAAAAGGAAGGAGGTGACTATATGAATGAGGGTATTTTACTGGCGTCGGATATCGACTTTATGATTCATGGAATTTTTAAAGTAAAAGTATTTGGTCAGGAAGTCTGGATCACCGACAGCCACGCATGTATTTTGATTGTTATGGCAGTAATGGTTATTTTTGCTGTGATTGCCAATCACAAGTTAAAGCATGCCACCGAAAAACCGGATACTTTTCAGAATATAATCGAGCTGATTGTAGAAAAATTAGACGGAATGGTGGATTCCACCATGGGAAAGTGGGCACCCAGATTCGTCAACTATATCAGCACGATTTTTATTTTTATACTGATGAGTAACATATCTGGATTGTTTGGCCTGCGCCCGCCGACGGCAGATTACGGAACCACGCTTGCACTTGCACTGATCACATTTTTCATGATCCGTTTCAACAAGGCAAAACACCAGAGTCTGAAAGAAATATGGACAGGTATGTGTTCACCGCTTCCGCCATGGCTTCCACTCTGGGCGCCGATCAACATTATCAGTGAGATTGCAATACCGATCTCATTGTCGCTGCGTCTGTTTGCAAATGTGTTGTCAGGAACCGTAATCATGGCACTGGTATACGGTTTGCTTGGGGTAATTGCAACGGCATGGCCGGCAGCACTGCACGTATATTTTGATCTGTTTTCCGGAGCAATCCAGACGTATGTGTTCTGTATGCTCACAATGACTTATGTGTCACAGGCGTGTGGAGAAGATTGAAATGCATCCTCAAGATGCATTTCCTACGCAAATCGCTTCCGCGTAAGCGGAACTCATGCGATTTGCTCCTTGTATCAAAACAAGTATTTAATTTAAGGAGGATTTTACTATGAATATTTCAGGACAGGATTTAATCAGAGCATGTTCGGCTATCGGTGCAGGACTTGCAGTTATTGCAGGTATCGGACCTGGTATTGGACAGGGTATCGCAGCCGGACACGGCGCAGCAGCCGTGGGACGTAATCCGGGAGCAAGGGGACAGATTATGTCCACCATGCTGTTAGGTCAGGCAGTTGCAGAGACGACAGGTCTGTATGGTCTTGTTGTCGCACTGCTTTTTTACTTTTGTACATCCGCTTGGATAAAGGAGGGGCAAACGAGTGTTAGCTGCACAGGAATTTTTATTTGATTTAAATCCACAGCTGCTCTTTGATGCTGCCCTGCTGGCAATTGCAGTATTTTTCCTTTATATGCTGATGTCATATCTGCTGTTTAATCCCGCGCGGAAACTTTTAAAAGACCGTCAGGATCACATTTCATCGGAACTGGATGAGGCCAGCGCCGACAAAGAAAAAGCAGCAGCGCTGAAAGCGGAGTATGAGGCAAAGTTAAAAGAAATTGACAAGGAAGCGGAAACGATTCTGGCAGATGCCAGACAAAAGGCGTTAAAGAACCAGAACCGCATTGTCAATGAGGCAAAGGAAGAAGCTGCACGCATTGTAAAAACATGCACAGGAGGAGGCACTTCTGGAAAAAAGAAGCATGCCATGAATGATATGAAACAGGAAATGATCACTGTGGCATCCCTGATGGCACAGAAAGTTGTGGCATCTTCCATTACCGCAGAGATTCAGAGCACACTTGTGGATGAAACATTAAAAGAAATGGGTGAATCGACATGGCAAAATTAGTATCCAAAACATATGGGGATGCTTTGTTTGCGCTGGCGGTTGAAGAACATATGGTGGATCAATTATATGAAGAGGCGCAGGCTGTTGCACAGATTCTGCGTGAAAATACAGAACTGACCCGCCTGATGAATCATCCCAAAATCGAAAAAAGAAGAAAAAGTCAGACTGATCGAGGATATTTTCAAAGGACGTATCGGTGATGAACTGGTGGGACTGCTGAGGATGCTTGTACAAAAAGGGCATTATAAGGAGACAGATCAGGTATTCACTTATTTTATTGACCGTGTCAAAGAGTATAAAAAATAGGTACTGCCTATGTCACATCGGCGATGGAACTGACACCGCAACAGAAACAGGCGGTGGAACAAAAAGCTGCTCGACACGACAAAGTACGTTCAGTTTGAGATACATTATACCACAGATCCCGCACTGATCGGAGGTATGGTGATCCGTATCCGGGATCGTGTTGTGGACTGGAAGCGTCCGCACCAAACTCGAACATCTGACAAGAGACTTAGAACGTATACAGTTGAAAGCAGGTGAATGCGCTCCATGAATTTAAAACCAGAAGAAATAAGTTCCGTCATTAAGGGAGCAGATCAAAGATATGCTTCCCAGCTGGAAGTGGCAGATGTGGGAACCGTCATTCAGGTGGCGGACGGCATTGCACGTATCCATGGACTGGAAAATGCGATGCAGGGAGAATTGTTAGAATTTCCGGGAGAGGTATACGGTATGGTACTGAACCTCGAGGAGGACAATGTGGGTGCCGTACTTCTCGGAAGTCAGCACAATATCAATGAGGGAGATACGGTTAAAACAACCGGACGTGTGGTAGAAGTGCCGGTAGGAAATGCACTGCTCGGACGTGTTGTGAATGCGCTCGGACAGCCGATTGACGGAAAGGGACCGATTCACACAACGGATAAATACCGTCAGGTAGAACGTGTGGCATCCGGTGTCATTTCCAGAAAGGGAGTAGACACACCGCTGCAGACAGGTATTAAGGCGATTGATTCCATGGTGCCGATCGGAAGAGGACAGCGTGAGCTGATCATCGGAGACCGTCAGACCGGAAAGACCGCGATTGCAATTGACACGGTTATTAATCAGAAAGGGCAGGGGGTAAAGTGTATTTATGTGGCAATCGGCCAGAAAGCTTCTACCGTTGCCAATATTGTCCAGACACTCGAAGAGTATGGAGCTTTCAGTTATACAACCGTTGTTGCGGCTACGGCAAGTGAACTTGCGCCTTTGCAGTATCTTGCTCCGTATTCCGGCTGTGCAATCGGCGAAGAGTGGATGGAGAATGGCGAAGATGTACTTGTTATCTACGATGATTTGAGCAAACATGCCATGGCATACCGGACCCTGTCGCTGCTGTTAAAGCGTGCACCGGGCCGTGAGGCTTATCCGGGTGATGTCTTTTACCTGCATTCACGTCTGCTTGAGCGTGCGGCAAGTCTGTCGGACAAACTGGGAGGAGGTTCCCTGACGGCATTACCGATCATTGAAACGCAGGCGGGAGATGTATCTGCATATATTCCGACAAATGTAATCTCTATCACAGATGGGCAGATTTATCTGGAGACGGAGATGTTTAATGCAGGTTTCCGCCCGGCAATCAATGCAGGACTTTCCGTTTCCCGTGTAGGAGGAGCCGCACAGATCAAGGCGATGAAAAAGATTGCGGCGCCTATCCGTACAGAACTGGCACAGTACCGGGAACTGGCTGCATTTGCACAGTTCGGTTCCGAACTGGATGCAGACACGAGTGAGAAACTGGCACAGGGAGAACGATTAAAGGAAATCTTAAAACAGCCGCAGTATCAGCCGATGCCGGTTGCAAAACAGATCGTTATCATCTATGCGGCAGTGAAAAAGTATCTTATGGACATTCCGGTAGAGGAAATTCTGCATTTTCAGGATGCGTTACTCGAACTTATTGATACCAGATATCCGGAGATTACCGGAAAGATTACAGAAACCCAGGTTATCGATGAGGCGACAGAGCAGAAACTGATAGCAGCCATTCAGGAAACGAAAAAAGGAATACCTGGCGTAAAGGTATGATAACAGGGGGTGATAACACATGGCGTCTATGAGGGATATAAAAGACGAAAAGGAAGTATCCAGAGCACACAGCAGATTACCAAAGCCATGAAACTTGTTTCTACCGTAAAACTCCAGAAAGCCAAAAGGGCGGGCAGAACAGACAGATCCCTATTTTCAGTATATGTACCGGACGGTAAGTTCCATTTTAGCACACAGCGGCAATATTGATCATCCATACTTAAGAAGCGGGGAATCCAAAAAGAAAGCGATCGTTGTATTGACTTCGAATCGTGGACTTGCAGGAGGATATAATGCGAATGTGGTGAAACTGATCACAGAAAGTGATGATGTTGCCAAAGAGGATGTCGTGATCTATGCAGTTGGCAGAAAAGGAATTGAGATACTGGAGCGAAAAGGATATCACATCGAGGTAGATGCCTCGGAAATTATGGAAAATCCGACATATCCGGATGCAGCAGCACTCTGTAAGAGAGTGCTCGACGATTTCGCGGAAGGAAAAATAGGAGAGATCTATCTGGCATATACGCATTTTAAAAAATACCGTTAGTCAGGAAGCGCAGCTGATCCGTATGCTTCCGGTGGAAGTAAGTGAACCTTCGGAGGAAAAGTCTTCCAGAGAAATTCTTATGAATTATGAGCCAAACGAACAGGAGGCTCTGAATCAGATTATTCCAAAATATGTGACCAGTCTGTTTTATGGGGCACTGGTAGAAGCCGTGGCAAGTGAAAACGGTGCCCGCATGCAGGCCATGGATTCCGCAACAAGCAATGCGGAAGAGATGATAGAGGATCTTTCCCTGAAATATAACCGTGCAAGACAGGGATCTATCACACAGGAATTGACGGAAATTATTGCGGGAGCAAATGCGATAGAGTGACGTAATAAAGGAGAAGAAACATGGAAAATAAAGGAGCAATAGGAAAGATCACGCAGGTGATCAGTGCCGTGCTCGATATCAAATTTCCGGAAGGACATCTTCCGGAGATCAATGATGCAATCCGTATTCCTTTAAAAAAGGGCGGAGAACTGATCGTTGAAGTAGCACAGCATCTGGGGATGATACCGTGCGTTGTATTGCACTCACCGACGGACGGACTTGTCCGCGGTATGGATGCTATAGCGACGGGAGGGGACCAATTTCGGTACCGGTAGGAGAAAAAACACTTGGCCGTTTGTTTAATGTGCTGGGAGAGCCAATCGATGAAATTGCACCTCCGCAGACCAAGGAGCACTGGCCGATTCATCGGAAGGCACCTTCGTTTGAGGAACAGGCAACTTCCCAGGAAATGTTAGAGACAGGAATTAAAGTTGTCGATCTGCTCTGCCCATATCAGAAAGGTGGAAAAATCGGATTGTTTGGAGGAGCCGGTGTAGGAAAAACTGTGCTGATCCAGGAACTGATCCACAACATTGCCACAGAGCATGGTGGATATTCGGTATTTACCGGAGTCGGAGAGCGTACCCGTGAGGGGAAACGATCTGTATTATGAAATGAAAGAGTCGGGAGTTATCGATAAGACGACCATGGTGTTCGGACAGATGAACGAGCCGCCGGGAGCGCGTATGCGGGTGGCGCTTACGGGACTTACCGTGGCAGAGTATTTCCGTGATAAAGGCGGAAAAGATGTTCTGTTATTTATTGATAATATTTTCCGTTTTACACAGGCAGGATCGGAAGTGTCTGCCCTGCTCGGACGTATGCCGTCCGCAGTAGGTTATCAGCCGACCTTACAGACAGAGATGGGGGCACTACAGGAGCGGATTACATCCACAAAGAACGGATCTATCACTTCCGTACAGGCGGTATATGTGCCGGCCGACGATCTGACAGACCCGGCACCGGCCACAACGTTTGCACATCTGGATGCCACAACGGTACTGGATCGTTCCATCGTGGAACTTGGAATATATCCGGCTGTGGATCCGCTGGCTTCTACTTCGCGTATCCTTGACCCGAGAATTGTCGGGGAAGAACATTTTAAGGTTGCGCGTGGAGTACAGGAGATTTTGCAGAAATATAAAGAATTGCCGGACATTATCGCAATCCTGGGTATGGACGAGTTGTCTGAGGACGATAAGCTTGTTGTCAGCCGGGCGCGTAAAGTACAAAGATTCCTGTCGCAGCCGTTTTCTGTGGCAGTACAGTTTACCGGACTGGAAGGCAAATATGTTCCGGTGGAAGAGACCATCCGCGGATTCCGTGAGATTCTGGATGGAAAACTGGATGACGTGCCGGAAAGTTATTTCCTGAATGCCGGAACAATTGATGAGGTAAAGGCGGCATATGCAGGGTAATGTGTGTGCCGGCTGGAGGAAACAGAGATGGAAAAGACATTTGATGTAGAAATCATCACGCCGGACCGCGTTTTTTATAAGGGAACTGCGGATCTGCTGGAGTTTAATACGGAATCCGGCGAGATCGGTGTATATCGTGATCACATTCCACTTACAACGGTACTGGAACCGGGGCTTGTCACGATCCATCATGGGGATGAAGAACAGGTGGCAGCAGTGCATGCCGGATTTGCCGAGATTCTGGGAGATAAGGTAACACTTCTGGCAGAACTGGCAGAATGGCCGGAAGAGATTGATCTGAGCGTGCGGAAGCCGCAAGAGAGCGGGCAGAGGAGCGGATTCACAACAGAAATGACAATCTGGATTTAAAGCGCGCGGAATTTGCATTGCATAAGGCTCTGATCCGTATTAATCTTGCAGAGTATCGATAAGTGAAAATGGAAATAAAAGGGAGGGTATTTGGAATATCCTCCCTCTTTATGGACTTTTTACACCGGAGTTTGGTACAATCTTAGTAGTAAGTTTGTATACAAATGAGGAGATATTGTGTACCGGAAGAATAAAAACAATTGGGTAAAGCATCTGGATTTTATGATTCTGGATCTGATTTGCCTGCAGGTGGCATTTTTTTTTTTAGCCTATACATTACGACATAGAACTGTCAATCTATATACCAATTACATATATGCAAATTTGTCTATCGTTCTGATCCTGATAGATGTTTGTCTTTTGATTTTCCTGAATACACTTAAAAATGTATTAAAACGTGGATATCTGGTAGAGTTTATCGCAACCATTAAGCATGTGGCGATTGTGGAACTGGTTGCTGTCCTGTATCTGTTTTCGGTAAAAGATGCGGGAAATTTTTCGCGAATCACGTTCTTTCTCATGGCATTATTCTATGGATTGCTTACTTATGGAACAAGACTTCTGTGGAAAAACATATTCTTCGCACGTTGCATCTGAAGCAGTACAAGTCCGTACTGGTTATCACAAACTTTGACCGGCTGTCTCAGGTGGAAAAAGGATATCCGGGCGAAACGCTATGTGATGTTTCAGATATCGGGAGTGGCTGTGACAGGAAACATGCCAGAGGATCATCCAACGGAAATTGCAGGGATTCCTCTGGTTGCAGCAGGTGATTACGTGGTGGAATATCTCTGCAGGGAATGGGTGGATGAAGTATTTGTAAATCTGCCATTGCAGAGTGCCCAGCTGGATGATCTCATCCGGCAGTTAAACGAGATGGGAATTACGGTGCATATTCAGCTGGCAGATAAACTGATGTTCGGAACGCAGCGGCAGTTTGTGGAGCGTCTTGGGGGATACACCGTGTTAACCACAAGCATCAATACGATTTCCACCGGAGAACTGTTTGTAAAACGTCTGTTTGATATTATCGGGGGACTGGTGGGATGTACTCACCGGTATTCTGTTTCTGTTTCTGGCTCCCCGCCATTAAGATTCAGTCACCCGGACCGGTATTCTTTTCCCAGATCCGTGTGGGAAAAACGGAAAGAAGTTCAAGCTGTACAAGTTCCGGAGTATGTATACTGACGCGGAAGAACGCAAGGCACAGCTTGCCGCAGAAAAACAGAGTCACAGACGGGCTGATGTTTTAAGCTGGATTTTGACCCACGCATCATCGGCTGCAGACAGCTGCCGGATGGAACGGTGAAGAAAGGAATCGGGAACTTTATCCGTGACTGGTCTTTCGATGAGTTTCCGCAGTTCTGGAATGTCTTAAAGGGGGACATGTCTCTGGTAGGGACGAGACCGCCTACAGAGGATGAGTGGGTCAGATACGAACTGCACCACCGAAGCCGTCTGGCCATCAAACCGGGAATCACCGGAATGTGGCAGGTGAGCGGCCGCAGCAATATTACGGATTTTGAAAAAGTTGTGGAACTGGACCGGTATTACATTTTAAACTGGAGTCTGGGACTGGACGTGAAAATACTTTTCCGGACGGTACCGGAAGTCGTGAAGAAGAACGGGTCTATGTAGAGGAAGTACCGGTTGCAGCAATAAATAGTTTGAAGGCGTATCGCATAATTTCTTTGGGAGGCGGGCGCCTTTTCTATTATATGGATCAGGGTCAGAGCATCTTTCTGCTGCCACTCCCGTTCTGTTTCAGAAATTTCTCCAAACATCATATAGTCTAAATTCATATCTAATGCTTTGGCAATTGCCAGCATCGTTTCAATGGACATGCCACACATCCCGCGTTCAATATCCGAACAGTATTTTGTTGCACGGTTGATCCGGACGGCCAGTTCATCCTGTGATAGGCCAAGCTGTATCCGTTTGCGCCGGATTCGCTCGCCAACTGCAATTTTATCATAAGGTTCCCGTTTCTTATTCATTTCGTAATCCTCTGTATTCCCAAAATTACCAATTTTCCTATATAAAGATAGTATCAGTTATTAAAATATAATAAACACTTTTCAAACGTAAAATATAGGCGCGTTTAGGACTTGAGTATTTGTGCGTTTACAAACGGAAAAACGGGAAAATTCGCCAATTTTCGCGGGTAAACCTACTGTGAGAAGACCAGGATATGGAGTAAAATATTTTTTGTCGCAAATATAATTATAGAATAATTATGAACAGCAAAGAGAAAAATGCCGATTGATTTTCACACATATTCTTCCGGGAATAGATGACGGAAGCCGGAATGTAGAAATGTCACTAAGAATGTTAGCAGCGCAGAGGAGCAGCAGGTTGATGAAATCGTAGCAACTCCCCATTTTTATGCACAGAAGGATTCTGTGGAAGAATTCTTATTGCGCAGACAGTGCAGCTATGAAAAATTGAAAACGAAAATGGCAGAGACAAATCTGGATCAGAAGCTGCATCTGGCAGCGGAAGTTTATTACTTTCAGGGAATCGGAAGTGCTGGAATGATCCAGAAGCTTTGTGTGGAAGGAACACAGACACTTCTTCTGGAAATGCCGTTTGCCCAGTGGGGATTCTGCCATTTATGCAGATGTGGAGAAACTGGTACGGCACCAGAAACTGAAAGTTGTCCTTGCCCATATTGAGCGTTATTACGAATTCCAGAAGAAAAAAGAAATCTGGGATGCCGTCATGGAACTTCCGTTATACAGGCAGATGAATGCAGGCGTATTTCTGAACTGGAAAAAGAGGCATAAAGCGTTTCAGCTTGCAAAAAGAAGCCACAACCATTATTCTTGGCAGTGATTGTCACAACATGGATACCCGGCATCCAAATCTTGCCGAGGGACGCATTGTGCTTGTAAAGAAATTTGGAGAAGCGTTCCTCCAGAAAACGGATCGCCTGACCAGGGAGGTACTGCAGTGAGCGAAAAAAAAAAACCATGCGTGCAGTTATAGAAATTATCATTGCCGTACTTGTAATCATTGCTGTATATTTTATCATCCGTGGGATGGATCGGCACGACGTGCGTATCCAGCAGGCAGCCACAGAAAATGAAACGCAGCGTGTCTGGAAGGAATTTCAGGAAAAAACCGTCTCGATCAAGCTACATAAAAAGACCTGGAAATTTGCGCATCCGGTTCAGACGTATCTCTTTATCGGAACCGACAAAAGCGGAAACGAAGATGCCGAAGGAGAAGAATATCATGGCTCGATGGCAGATGCACTGATGCTTGTTGTTGTGGACAAAGAAGAAAAAAACATATGGAATTTTGCAGCTGAACCGGGACACCATCACCGAAGTGCCAATGCTTCTGCAAGACGGAAGCGCTAATGCTAGTGCACAGATGCAACTTTGCACGGCACACTGGTATGGAAAGGACAAGGCTGCAAGCTGTGACAATACGGTTGAGACCGTATCCAAAATGCTTGGGGCTGCCTATTGATGGATACTATGCATTGAAAATGGATGCAATGCCACTTCTGAATCATGAGGTGGGGGAGTAACCGTTACACTGGAAGATGATATGACCAAGCTGGATCCGGCTATGAAGAAAGGTGCAACGCTTACTTTGACAGACCGGCAGGCAGAATTGCTCATGCAGTCCCGGTATGCCATGGATGACGATCGCAATACGCAGCGTATGCGCCGCCAGCAGATCTTTTTAAACGCATTCATGAAAAAAGATAAAAAACAGAATGCGGGGGATGTCAATGCGACCGTGAAATTATATGACCGGCTGCGCCCATATGCGACGACAGATATTAAGATGAATGATCTGACTGCCCTGTTAAAGGATATGCAGGGATATACAGACAAAGGAATTATCACAATCGACGGTACATCCAAAATTGGAGAAAAGCTGCACGATGGAAAAAAAAACACTGGGAGTTTTATATGGATGAAGATTCATTGGAGACATCCATGAAACAACTGTATCCACTGGTGCAAGAGAAAGGAAAGTAACGAATGAACCAGGAAAACCAATTGACAGAGCAGAACAGCGAAGAAACCGAAATTGATCTGCTTGAAATTTTTATCTGCTGCGGGCAAAGCTGGTATGGCTGATTCTCGCATTTGTGATCGGGGAGTGATTGCAGGCTCCATCACACATTTTCTGATCACACCAAAATATACGGCAACTGCAAAAATGTATATGATTTCCGCATCCAGTGGAAGTGTGCTTGATCTGTCGGATTTCAATATCGGAACATCCCTTTCCCAGGACTATACCGAATTGATCAAAATCCGTCCCGTGTTCAATGAAGTGATTGATAACCTGAATCTGGATATGGAATATGAAGATCTTTTGAAGAAAGTAAGCATCTCGGTTGTTGGAGATTCACGGTTACTTGCTGTGTCGGTGGAGGACAATGATCCAAAACTTGCACAGTCGATGGTCAATGAACTTGTAGATACAGCGGTAACCTACATTCCGAAAGTTATGAATGCATCGGAGAATGCACAGCCGACCATTGCGGAATATGCAGTGGTTCCAGATGAACCGAGTTCGCCGAACCTTGCCAAAAATATTATTCTCGGAGCGGTTGTTGCAATGCTTCTTGTAGCCGTGATCTTCGTGGTACGTATGCTTATGGACGACAGCTTAAATACGGCAGAGGATGTCGAAAAGAATTTGGTATCATGCCGTTTACCGTTATTCCGGAGGGGGATATCGAAGAAATTTCTGATGAGGTAGAAAAAAGCGATCAGAAAAGAGAAAAAAGAAAAGAAGGAAGAAAAAGTAATGGAATTTACACCGAAAAACCGTGCGACCGTCCAGAATATGCCGAAACTTCCGTATGCGGTAGAGGAAGCACTGAACCGTCTGCGCGTCAATGTGAGCTTTCTTGGAAGCAAAGTGAAAAAAATCATGGTGATATCCAGCGCTCCGGATGAGGGAAAAAGTTTTATTGCCATGCAGCTGTGGCGTCAGATGGCAGAAGCCGGCAGCAAGAGCATTCTTGTGGACATGGATCTGCGCAAGAGTGTTATGGTTGACAAATATCAGATTGTCCGGGAAGACAATGGAAAAATTCTGGGAACTTCCGATTATCTGGCAAGTGACGATACGCTGGACAAATATGTGTTGCGTACCAATATCGGAGCGGGAGATCTCCTTCCGAATAAAGAAAATATTATTAACCCGTCCATGCTTCTCGAAGGACAGAAACTGGCAAGTACATTTGAGGAACTGGATGAAAATTATCGTTATACGTTTATTGATGCTCCACCATTGAATCTGGTATCGGATGGGGAGAAGATCGGCTCGCTGTGTGATGGCGCACTGCTGGTTGTCCGCGCAGGAGAAACGCCAAAGGCAATGGTTCGTAATTCGATCCGCCAGTTGGAGCGTGCCGGGTGTCCGGTTGTCGGCATTGCACTCAGCCGTGCCAAAGGCGCTGCAAATGGATATTATCACAAATATGGCAACTACTATGGCAAGAGTTATTATGGAAAAGGCTATGGCTACTATGGAAAACATGGATATTATGGCTATGGCACAGAGCAGAAGTAGGTGATTCCCCGAAAGGGTTTTCACATAAATCAATCATCAGGGAAGGAGGATTATATCCCAATGAACAAATTAATCAAGAAGGTGCTGGTAGGTATTACCGCTGCTACTATGATGTTTGGATCGTGCCGAGCATGGCACTAATCTTACTGGTGAAAGTCCAGTCACGGGTATTTACCGCCAAGTGTAGTGAACCACAAGTCGGTACCAGTAATGGTATGGATGAAGGAAGTGGTGTAACAAAGTTCTTGAGCCTACGTACAGAAACTTGATAAGGCGATTAGGTGGGTAAGGTTGCTAGACAAACCAAAGCCCAAAAGGTAAACGTAAACCGAAGTTGTAAATCAAGAGGTTGTGGAACGAAAGATTAGCGTCTTACCTCGGGAGACCCTACTCACATACTGAAAGGTATGGTCGAAAAAAGGTTTAGAGAGGGAGTCAGATGATGTCATAGTAGGCGAAAGCCGAAGGACTGAAACGATTTATAGTACGAATCGTTATGTTTAAAATAATACATGAGCCAGAAATCGAGTGGACAGGAAAAGTAGGAACGTAACCGAGGAATACTGTTTATACTTAGAGGGGTGTTATGTATGAATTTTAGGATAAGTCAGAGGAGTAACAACAATGGAATTGATTGAAGTGATCTTGTCAAAAGAAAATCTGAACAGAGCCTATAAAAAGGTAGTTGCCAATAAAGGTGCGAGTGGTGTTGATGGAGTTACTGTAGAAGAACTGGGAGATTATATAAGGAAGAACAGAGAGAAAATCGTTACATCTCTTAGAAACAGAACATATATACCGAAACCAGTCCGAAGAGTATACATTCCGAAAGACAATGGTAAGAAAAGACCATTGGGAATACCCACAGCACTTGACAGAACTATCCAGCAGGCAATAGCACAGCCTATATCTGATATTTATGAAGAGATATTCAGTGACTATAGTTATGGATTCAGAGCCGGAAGAAGTTGTCATGATGCCATTCGACAGGCATTGGAATACTTGAATGATGGGTATGAATGGGTAGTGGATATAGATATAGAACAGTTTTTTGACAAGGTAAATCACGACAAATTAATTCAGATACTAAGAGAACAAGTAAATGACAGTACCACATTAAATCTGATTCGGAAATATCTGAAAGCAGGTGTAATGGAAAACGGCTTGGAAAAAGCAACTATTACCGGCGTGCCGCAAGGAGGTCCTCTTTCAGTCGTATGTTCAAATGTCTACTTGGACAAGCTGGACAAAGAACTGGAACATAGAGGACTCCGCTTTACAAGGTATGCAGATGATGTATTAATTTTCACTAAAAGTGAAATGGCGGCTAACCGGGTGATGAACTCCATAAGTGATTGGCTGGAACGGAAACTATTTCTAAAAGTAAATGCAACAAAAACGAAAGTAGTCAGACCGATGCGAAGCAAATACCTAGGATTCACATTTCTGAAAAACGGTGGAGAGTGGAAAGTAAAACCTACCAATGAAAAGAAAAAGAGACTTAAAAAGAAGCTGTGTGAATATCTGAAGAGAGGGAAAAGCAATAGCAAGACCTCTTGTGGTTACAATCAAGCGAGTAAATGAGATTGTGCGAGGATGGATTAATTACTTTAGAATCGGGTTGATGAAGCAATTTGTGGAAGAGCTTGGACAGTGGCTAAGACACAAAATAAGAATGATAGTCATGAAGCAATGGAAGAAGCCGAAAACCATCTACAGAAACCTAAGTTATCTAAACTGGAAGAACCGAAACGGATACAGTCAGGAAGATATTCATAAAGTTGCGAATTCAAGACTTGGGTGGTATAGAAGAAGTGGAATGAACGTGGTGAATTTCATTATCAGTAAAGATTTACTTGAAAATAGGATAAAAGATGGAGCTGGTCTGCTCAATCCCTTATCCTATTACTTAGCTAAAAGTTGGAATATAAGTTGTAGAGCCGTATACGAGACCCGTACGTACGGTTCAATGGGAGGGGCGAGATAATTATTCTCCCGATGTATGCATGATGTTCTTTTAAATACATGTAAGAACGTTCTGAAACGTGGACTGCTCATAGAACTGGCGGCAACCATGCGTCAGGTCAGCCTGGTGATACTGTTTGCCGTGTTTTATCTGTTCTTTGTGAAAGATGCGGGTGATTTTTTCTCGTATTACACTGTTTCTGACCGCTATCTTTTATGCTATAATCAGTTATGGGACAAGAATTCTCTGGAAACGGCATGTATTGCGGAATCTGCGGCTTGGAAGAAAGAATTCTATCGTGATATTGACAGACTGGCCAATCTTCCACAGGTGCGGGAAGATATCCAACATCACAGCTATGAACTGTTTCAGATTCGAGGAATCGCTGTGATCGATGTCAATGAAAAGAAAACACTTCCCGAAAAACTGGGGACATCCCATTTGTGGCAGAGGGCGAATCGGTCATGGATTACTTGTGCCATGCATGGGTGGATGAAGTATTTATCGATCTGCAGCCAAATGATCCGCGGATAGACAGATGGATCGACCAGCTGACGGAAATGGGCGTAACGGTACATCTGAAGCTTGCCAACCGGATGGAGCTGGCGGCGAACAAACAGTTTGTGGAAAAAACTGGGACGATACACGGTGCTGACTACAAGCATCCGTACCGTGAGTACTTGGGAACTGTTTCTCAAACGGCTGATGGATATTCTCGGAGGCATCGTCGGTTGCATCCTCACAGCAATTCTGTTTCTGATCCTTGCACCGATGATCTATCATGAATCGCCTTATCCGATCTTCTTCGGACAGACCAGGATCGGAAAGAATGGCAAGAAATTTACGTGCTATAAATTTCGCAGTATGTATCTGGATGCGGAGGAGCGCAAAGCAGCACTTGCCGCAGAAAACCGTGTATCGGACGGAATGATGTTTAAACTGGATTTTGACCCCGCGCATCATCGGCAGCAGGCGTCTGCCGGACGGAACGATAAAAAGGGGCTTGGAAATAAGATCCGCGACTGGTCTATCGATGAGTTTCCACAGTTCTGGAACGTGCTCAAAGGGGATATGTCTCTGGTAGGTACACGTCCACCAACGGAAGATGAGTGGGTGAAATATGAGTTGCACCACAGAAGCCGCCTGGCAATCAAACCGGGGATCACCGGGATGTGGCAGGTAAGCGGGCGCAGTGAGATTACGGATTTTGAACAGGTGGTAGCACTTGATCGCAGTTATATTGCGAACTGGAGCCTGGAACTTGATGTGAAAATATTGTGCAAAACAGTGGGAGTTGTGCTGAGACATGAAGGTGCGATGTGAGCGGTAAATGGGAAAGGAGAGGGCGGTGTAGAAATCGTCGTAAAAGAACTGTGTACACGAATGGTACAGCAAGGCTGCCAGGTGACATGTTATAACAGATCAGGACATCATGTGAGTGGCTCTGAATATGATTGTGTAGATAAAACTGAATACAAAGGAATTAGCCTAAAGTATGTTCCAACCATTGAAAAAAAGGGGGCTAGAGATATAATAGGGTCAACCAAGAAAACCTACGATAACTAAAGGGTTTTGACGGCTTGAGTTGTCCTTCAAAAGTTTTGTTTGTTGAAAAAACTGCAAGAAGCGGGAAATCCTGAGGGTTATATGTAGATGGCTTTTGGAAGCTCTGTTTTGACCCACAAAAGGAGCAGCAAATAAAATAGAGGATAACACAAACCCACGGTAGATTGCTATAAGCAGTCTGCCGTAGGTTTGTTGCTGTTTTATAAAGAGAAAAAGTGAGGAGAAATATGAAAAAATACAAAATTGCAGTGGCTGGAACTGGATACGTTGGGCTCTCCTTAGCGTGCTATTAGCACAGCATAACCAACATCAAGCCGGAGCATCCGAAAGCAACTACTGCGTAACTGGCCTGTACTTCTATGATAACCGCGTGGTCGAATTTGCAAAGAACCTGAAACCTTCTGCGCGTGGTGAACTTGAAATCACCGATCTGAACCGCATTTATCTGGAGGACGGCTCCTTGAACGTGGATCTGCTGGGTCAGGGCTTCACTTGGCTGGACACTGGTACACACGAGAGCCTTGTTGATGCTACTAACTTCGTAAAAGACCGTGGAGCAGCATCAGCACCATAAGATTGCCTGCCTGGAGGAAATCGCATACCTGAATGGCTGGATCAGCAAGGACGAGATGATGGAAGTCTATGCGGTCATGAAGAAGAACCAGTACGGTCAGTATTTGAAGGATGTCTTGGACGGCAAGTATCAGGAGCATCTGTACTAATTAGAAACGAGTAAAAAATACATAGATAAGTGTAGAGGAGAATAAATCATGAATATTATTGTTACCGGTGGCGCTGGTTTTATTGGTAGTAATTTTGTGTTCCATATGCTGAAAAAGTATCCGGATTACCGGATTATCTGTCTGGACAAGCTGACCTATGCAGGCAATCTGTCCACACTGGCACCTGTTATGGATAACCAGAATTTCCACTTCGTGAAAGCTGACATCTGCGACCGCGAAGCTGTGGATAAGCTGTTTGAAGAAGAACATCCGGACATCGTGGTCAACTTTGCGGCAGAGTCCCACGTTGACCGCTCCATCGAAGATCCGGGCATCTTCCTCCAGACCAATATCATTGGTACCAGTGTGCTGATGGACGCTTGCCGTAAGTATGGCATCCAGCGCTATCATCAGGTTTCTACCGATGAGGTTTATGGTGACCTGCCGCTGGATCGTCCTGACATGTTCTTCACTGAGGAGACTCCGATCCATACCAGCTCTCCATATAGCAGCTCCAAGGCTGCTGCTGACCTGTTGGTTCTGGCTTACCACCGGACCTATGGTCTACCTGTGACCATCTCCCGTTGCTCCAACAACTATGGTCCGTATCACTTCCCGGAGAAGCTGATTCCGCTGATGATTGCCAATGCACTGGTTGACAAGCCGTTGCCTGTTTATGGTGAGGGTCTGAATGTCCGCGATTGGCTGTATGTGGAAGACCACTGCAAAGCTATCGACCTGATTATCCACAAAGGCCGCGTTGGTGAAGTTTACAACGTCGGTGGTCACAATGAGAAGCAGAATATTGAGATTGTGAAGATCATCTGCAAGGAGCTGGGCAAGCCGGAGAGCCTGATTACCCATGTTGGCGACCGTAAGGGTCATGATATGCGTTACGCCATCGACCCGACTAAGATCCACAACGAGCTGGGGTGGCTGCCGGAGACCAAGTTTGAGGATGGCATTAAGAAGACTATTCAGTGGTATCTCGATAACCGTGAGTGGTGGGAGACCATTATCAGCGGTGAATACCAGAACTACTACGGGAAGATGTACAGCAACCGCTAATAGGAGGAAAGAACATGAAGTTTTTGTAACAGGCGTTGGTGGTCAGCTGGGACACGACGTGATGAATGAACTGCCGAAGCGCGGCCATGAATGTGTAGGTTCTGATATTCAGGAAAACTACAGCGGTGTAGCAGATGGTTCTGCGGTAACAAAAAGCACCGTATGTAGCACTGGACATTACTGACAAAGATGCTGTTGAGAAAGTTATTACAGAAGTAAATCCGGATGCTGTAATTCACTGTGCAGCATAGACTGCAGTGGATATGGCAGAGGATGACGATAAAGTGGCAAAAAGTCCGTGCCATCAATGCTGGTGGCACTCAGAACATTGCAGATGTCTGCAAGAAGTTGGACTGCAAGATGACCTATATCAGCACGGACTATGTGTTTGACGGTCAGGGCACAGAGCCTTGGCAACCGGACTGCAAGGATTACAAGCCTTTGATTGTGTACGGTCAGACAAAAAATGGAAGGTGAGCTGCCAGTTAGCCAGACACTGGATAAGTATTTCATCGTTCGCATTGCGTGGGTATTCGGTCTGAATGGTAAGAATTTTATCAAGACGATGCTGAATGTCGGCAAGACGCATGACACGGTTCGTGTGGTCAATGATCAGATCGGTACACCGACCTATACATACGATTTAACTAGACTGCTTGTCGATATGAATGAAACAGAGAAATATGGTTACTACCATGCCACTAATGAGGGTGGCTACATCAGTTGGTACGATTTCACAAGAAGAAATCTACCGTCAGGCTAGATGTAAGACGGAAGTCCTGCCAGTGACCACGGCGGGTATGGTCTGAGCAAGGCTGCTCGTCCGTTCAATAGTCGTTTGGATAAGAGCAAGCTGGTGGAGGCAGGCTTTACTCCGTTTCCGACCTGGCAGGATGCACTGAGCCGTTATCTGAAAGAAATCGAGCAGTAAGAGGAGACAGAAGAAATGGGACAGATTAAAGTTGAGAAAAAAATGTAGGCGGCATCGAAGGACTTTGTGTTATTGAGCCTGCTGTTCATGGCGATACCCGTGGCTATTTTATGGAAACCTACAACGAAAAAGATATGAAGGAAGCTGGCATCGACATTCATTTTGTACAGGATAATCAGTCCATGTCCACGAAGGGCGTGCTGCGCGGTTTGCATTTCCAGAAGCAGTATTCGCAGTGCAAGCTAGTGCGTGCTGTGAGAGGTACTGTGTTTGATGTCGCTGTTGACCTGCGTGCGAACTCAGAAACTTATGGTAAGTGGTATGGTGTGACTCTGTCTGCTGAGAATAAGAAGCAGTTCCTCATTCCGGAGGGATTTGCACACGGTTTCCTTGTTCTGAGCGATGAAGCGGAATTCTGCTATAAGGTGAATGACTTCTGGCATCCGAACGATGAGGGCGGTATGGCTTGGAACGACCCAGAGATCGGTATTGAGTGGCCGGAACTGTAATCCTGAAAGCAGAGTATCTGATCCCTATCTTCATCGGTGAATGGAGCAGGGTAAATGTCCGTGAAGGTTCTGGATAAGGATGACCTATCACGAGGATGGACTGAAGGACAGCTTTAAGTTTTGATGCAAAATGAGTAAGACAAAAGATATTATAACAAAAATCCTCACAAACATCCTGACTGCCTTATGAGCCGTTTGATTTTCACTCCTTGCTCTTTCCTGGCCATGTTTTTCTATCTTTATGCGTATGAGCCTCAAAATGCAGGAAAAGGCTGGAAGAGTGCCATAATAACATGGTATCAAAAAATTTAAAGAGAGAGCGTGTTCTTCGGAAACTATTCTTCCTTGCTTTTGTGACATCGATCTATCCTGTTTAGAACCCTGTTAAACCTGAACCTGTGGATGAATCCTTTATCCGACGTCATGGGGCTGGGGGCATTTGGGAGATCGTGAATGGGGAAAGAAGCTGACAACGGAGTGCATTGAGAACGTGATCATGATGATGCCGTTTTCAGCAGTAGGGTTATGTGGACGTTTCGAAGAAAAGATTGGAAACAGGTTGAAGAAGATCCATGGCAAAGCGGGAAGATAGCATTTATCTTTTCGGTAAGCATTGAGATGCTGCAATTATTGCTTCGTTTGGGGAACATTCCAGCT
>VOFG01004274.1_pt1 | contig 28059 bp, 39 predicted proteins | sample 5384171 | NCBI WGS metagenome assembly VOFG01 (sample SAMN12384726, study PRJNA508395) | human gut metagenome | isolation source: healthy gut F | host: Homo sapiens
CTTCCTTCCTGTTGTAATATGTAATAAAGCATTCTGCTGAATATATTAGCACGATGGTGGATTCATCAAACAGCCAGTTGGCAACATTTCCATACAGGCCAGTTTATTTTTCACACCAAAGGAAGTCATACCCTCTTAATCTTATATCTTTTTAATTACTTTTCACTCATCAAAACAATTACGATATGCTCCATCTTCCTGCATCTGTCTTCTCCTGATCACTTTGAATATTCAAAAATCTTCTTCCCTTATATTCACATAATATGCAAAGGACACTGTCATCATGCACATCGTATGTATACACATCTGCATCTTTATCAAATGTTATTTTCCTGTCTGCGATCTTTTCCAGCCGGTCAAGAGTCTGGAAAATACTTCCTGAACAGTTGTGGGATCATTCTTATTCTCTGCAAGCTCCCACTGCAGCTTTTACCACGATGGATGTATCTTGAATCTGCACACTTAGCAGGATCTTCTTTATAACTATAGTCGTTCACCTGCCCCCAGTTCATCGCCACTGTATAACATCGGGATACCCGACTGTGTCAACATATATGCATGCAGCATAAGATCTCCCTTAATCGCAGTTTCCATTGCTTCTTTGTTTTGTCTAAATCCGGCTTTTTCACCCACACACTGATGCCGCTGTCCCACAGAAACGTGCATCCTGGGTGTTACCGATCATCATTATGCAATTCTCTGCGGCTTATACTTCCCCGCTATTTTCCTGTAAATAATCTCTCAGCCTGTAATGCTATGTGGGATTTCTTCCATCCCCAATTGCCTTCAGGGTCTCATAATCCAGTCCCCATCCGATATCATCATGACAGCGCAGATAGTTTAAAAAATACATACTGTTTCGGCAGGTTCAGAATATCCATCTGTTTTTTCAACAATCGGATATCTCGTGCCGCTATGCTGTTCCAGGTCGTTGCCATGGTAGTCACATTATAAAGCATGTGACATTCCGGTTTTTTTATCTGTCCCAAAATACGGCACTACTTTTTCCGGTTCCATAACCACTTCGCCAAGAAGTATCACGCTCGGACAGACAATTTCTGCAATCATACGCATCATTCTGACAATCGTATGTACTTCTTTCAGATTCCTGCAGCTTGTTCTAACTCTTCCAGATGTATGAACTGCATCGATACGGATAATATCCATTCCCCTGATTCGCAAGAAAAAAAAGTTATACATCATTTCATTAAATACTCTTGGATTACGGTAATTTAAATCCCACTGATATGGATAAAACGTCAGCACATAATGCCCGATTCCGGAAGCCATGTGAAATTTCCCGGTGCAGTTGTAGGAAATACCTGTGGAACAGTTTCTTCGTATCTCGCCGGAATATCACCGTTATCATAGAAGAAAATAACGGCTCATGTATTCTCCTTCGCCTGCTCGTGCACGTTTTGTCCCACTCATAACCCTCAGAAGTATGATTCATCACGAAATCCATGCATACATTCATACCATTTTCATGACATTTTTTCTGTCAATCTGGCAAGATCTTTCATTGTACCGAGATCTGGTCTTACTTTCCGAAAATCTGCCACTGCATAATTCACCGTCTGATTTTCCTTTCGAGTATCCACCAGAAAAGGCATAAGATGAAGACAATTTACATTACACTCTTTCAGATAAGCTAACTTTTTTCTACACCTTTCAGATTACCGGCAAGTTGTCAATGTACAACATCATGCCCACATTTCTTTTCCTTAAACCAGTCAGGATTCTTTTCTTTCTTAATATCTCTTTTTTTTCAACTCTGTGCTACGCTTCAAGTAGTAATCATGCATCTGTTCACAAAGTTCTGGCATACATTGCATCATTTCCCATACAACTCATGCAAAGCCAGCGTAATTCATCCTGATGTTTTTCCGTACGCTGTGCAAAGATTTTTTCTGTATTATTCACATTCCTCACCATTTCTGTTCCATCGTCAACCAATTTATTTTACTCTTTCACAAAACAATACTGATATGCCTGATATTCGCCCGAATTCTATGGAAGTGGCATGCCGCCATACATAAGTGCAGCCCGGTGTATCTTTTTTCCACTTTTCTTCTCGATATACAGCTGTTTCTTCAAGTCCTTGAAGTTTTACATAATTTACTGTCATATTTCCATGAATCACCTGCATAACTATATTTAAAAAGAACTTTTACTTTGTCCTTTTCTCATCTGTATGCACAAACTCCCATGCACAGATTTCTTCTGTTGTCGGATTTGAGAGAGACGATAGTACAATCCGTTCTGAATGATCGGCGCATAGCTTCTTATATTCTGCGATTTTTCTCTGATCTCCTGCTTTTCTTCTTCAGAAAGTTTCATAAGATTCAGCTCATACCCAAAAAGTTCCGGACATTGCAACAACTCCTCTTGTATGAAGTGGGGTTTTTCTTCCTGTCTGATGATTCGGCACTGCTGACACGTGAGAACCAACTACCGATACCGGATAACCAAAAAGGATGTTCCATACTGAATCCGTAATCTGTCAATTGCATCTGTATTATCACTACACCAGATCTGCGGAGTGTAATACATCATACCGGCATCAAATCTTCCACCTCCACTGCTGCAGCCTTCGATCAGCAGATTCGGATATCTCTGCACAAGACGTTCCAGAAAAATCATAAAGCCCCAATACATAATCATGTAACACTCTTCCCTGATCTCTTGTTACAGAAGAATAAACATCCATCAGGGCTTCGATTCATGTCCCATTTTACATATTCGATATTTCCCGATCCAGCACCTTGCAAATCTGATCATAAATTTCATCTACAACTTCTTTTTCTTGAAAAATCCAATACAAGCTGATTTCTGCTTCTGACCAGTTTCTTCCCGGAATCGTCAATGCCCAATCTGGATGTTTTTCGATAGAGCTCACTGTCTTCTGAAACCATTCTCCGGCTCGATCCAGATACCAAACTTCACGCCAAGATCATTGATTCTCTCAATCAGATTTCCAAGTGTGCCAAGTTTCTTTTCATTCACCAAACCAGTCACCCAGTCCGCTATTATCATCATCACGTTTTCAAACCAGCCGTCATCCATAACCAGCATATCAATATTACTTCTTCGCCGCTTTGGCAAGCTCATAATTGTATCTCCCGTAAAATCAAAATACGCTGCTTCCAGCTATTGATCAGGATCGGACGAACCTTCTTCTTTATATTTTGCCTCTGCAGATATGTTGTCTGATACACTGATGCAGATTCTGAGACAAACGATTCATTCCTTCTGAGGAATAGGATAAAATCACTTCGGTGCCCTGGAACATTTCTCCTGTTTCAAGCGGATAAAAGCTTCTTCCTGAGGCCAAGCATGCATTCGTGTCTGACCGAACTGGTCTTTCAATGCCTTCTCCTTGGGAAACATCCCTGTATACAAAGGACATTGCATAACAGTTTTTTCATCTTCTGTCGTTTTCTCTCATCTGCAAGGATCATCATCGGATTATACTGATGGCTGGAGGGTTCCTCTGACACTTCCGATTTTCTGTGCTTCCATGCGTAACTGGAACTCTCTGAACATTTCTTTCCATCGCATGTCTTCAAAAATGTCAGAAGATCATATTTCCATAAAAACAAATCAAGACTTGCAGACTCTATTTTCTGGATAAAAAATTTTCCATCGCTTTTGATAAGCGATCACACACTTCTTGTGATCACATCCATAGTTGAAGCACACCATAAACAGAACCACCTTCTACTCCTGTAACTTGATCTTCATTAAAATTTCCAGTGTCTGTGCTTCCTTCATCCTTGCATAAGACTGCCGGAAGTCCTTCGGAATCTTATATTTTCCATTGAATTGTGATGAACTCTTTATCGAAGATCACACGCTCATACTTCCATCTGCATTTTCAACTATCAAATGCTGTACTTCTGTAATCCCCATTTCCGTAGGAAGGATACTCCTGTGGAAGTGTATCCATAGAATACGTACGATCTTCTCCTGCATCAAACGGATTTCCAGAAAATCCTCTGTCATAATATGTCAGAAGATAATCCATACATCCATCTGTTTTTTTCCATAATACAGATGAACAAAAATCCATAAGGGTCCACCTGCATCTGATATGTTGTATTTTTTTGTCTGTATTGTAAATGTCCTGTCTGCAATTTAATTAAACAATTCCATTTTCCATTCTCCAAGATCTTTTTACTGTCTCAAGTTCTATTTGCTATTGCGGCCAGAAACTTTTTACTTTTTATTTTTCACGGCTCCATTTACAACTCCGTTCAAGATATGCTTCTGACAGATCAGATAGAAGATCAGGATCGGCAGAATGCCAACAGATAGGAGGCAAATGCCAGATTATAATTTGTTCCAAACTGTGTCTGGAAGTTAGCTGTGCCAGCGGAAGTGTATTTCCTTTCCGGACCTGACATAATAACCAATGGTGTCATAACATCGTTCCATGTTCCAAGTGCTGTCAGAACCGCAACCGTTGCATGCATTGGTTTCATGATCGGAAAGATGATTTCCAATAAGTTGTCCATGTACTTGCTCCATCCACGCATGCTGCCTCTTCCAACGCTTTGGGAATATTTGTCAAATATCCTGAATAAAGCAGTACATTCATCGGCATATAAAATACCAGATATAAGATGATCACTCTGGCTCTGTTCGCAAGTCCCATCTGCGCCGTCTGTTTTACGACCGGCATCATCAGGATTGCAAAAGGTACGAACATACCACTGACAACATAAAAATAAATAAATTTATAAAATTTACTATGTGCCTTATTTCTTGCAATTGCATATCCAAGCAGTGAATGGATCAGCATTGCAAGCACTACCGTCACAAACTGTGATCAGCAGACTGTTTCCCAATGAGTTCCAGAAATCTGTCACTTTCATCGCCTCTGTAAAATTACTCAGACTGAAATGCTTTGGAAGCGATAAGATTCCCGCGACATCATTCGTCATTTCCGAAGGTTTCTTCAGCGCAATGACAACAGTCATATATAACGGAAATATACAGTGATCACCCCTGCGATCAAAAAGAATCGTTACAGGCCAGTTTATTCTTTCTTTCCCAACTTTTTTCATTACAACTGTTCCTCCTTCTTACCGGTGATAGTCAACTGCATTACCGAAATCACTACAATCACAATAAAGAAAATAACTGCATTTGCGCTTTGGAATCCAAACTGTCCACCGCTCATTCCGTTATTATAGATCAGGTATGAGATAGATTCTGTACTCTGGGCAGGACCACCTTTTGTCAATGCCATGATCTGGATCAAATACCATCAGGAAGTTTTTCACACTCAGAACCATATTGATAGAGAAAAATGGAATGATCAGTGGAAATGTCAGGTTCTTGAATTTCTTCCATCCTGTGGCACCGTCAATGGCTCCTGCTTCATACACATCCTCCGGAACCGTCTGAAGTCCCGAAATATAAATGATTGTATTCATTGCGATCGACTGCCATGCACACACGATCACGATTGCAATCATGCAAGATTTGTATTCGAAAGCATACTGGAACTAAATGTCTTACTTCCGATCATTTTTCCAAACGCCGGAAGAATATAAGTAAAGAAGTAGTTGAAAATATATCCTACCACCAGTGCTCCCAGTACATTCGGGATAAAATATGCACCCCTTAGTGCGCTTTTTGAACTTAATCTTACTGTTCAATCCGAGTGCCATCAAAAGACTCAGTACATTTGTCAGGATTGTCGCCGCAATTGCCAGTTTAAATGTAAAGATATAGGAGCCTCCGACTCTGGAATCCGTAAACAGATCCTTATAATTCCGAAGACCTACCCAGTCATAACTTCCGTAACCTTTAAAATTGGTAAAACTATAGATGACACCTTTGATCAGCGGCAGCGTATTGAAGCAGAAAAATAATGCAACAATCGGAATCGTGATCAGAAGAAATGTCCGCTTTCTATCATTTAATTTATTCTTTTTCATCGTACTAACTCCTTGAATTTCCGTATTACCAGTAACTTATCTGTCTTAGTTATTATGCGATTTCTCGTAATCTTCCACTTTACGGATAATATCACGATTATATCTTACCCAGTCTGTATCAAATTTTTTAAGAAATGCCTTTTGTCTTTTTTTTCATCAGGAATGTCTGGATCTGTGCGTCTACCGCCATTTCCGATGGATAATAATGATCCTGATAGTCAGACATTTTTCCTTCTTTTTATATATTTTTTCATTCCATCAAGGGTTGATGGCAGTTCAAAATCTCCTTCTTTACAAGGACTGCTTTCTGATCGTCCAGATACGCCTGTACGTTTTCATCTTTCAATAGAAAATCTAACACTTCATATGCTGCCTCTTTGTTCTTGCAGTCTTTCATGACGCAGAACTGAAGATCTATTCCTGAGTTCAACTGATTTTCTTCCGTGTTATTACTTGCCGGCATTACAAACGAATCAATCTCCATATCCGGATTCACCGTCTGGATCTGTGGAATTGCGTAACTTCCGATTGTATACATTGCAGATTCACCTTTTGCAAATGCTGTACATGCTCCGTTGTAATTATGCAAACGGGTCATCCGGTCCATATGGGTAGTTCCAGCCGTTCCGCTACTTCTTTATATTCTTGAAAATGTTGTCTTTCCACGATTCACCTGTGCACATACATCTGCCGGTGCAAGGTCTACCGCGATCGCATTCCACGGTGCAAGACAGGTCCAGGTATCCTTAAAGCCAAAATAAAATGGCTGGATTCCCTGCATTCATCCCATTTCCTGACACAGGCTCATGAGTTCATCCCATGTTGTTGGAATCTTCCATCCATGTTCTTCGAACATTGCTTTGTTGTAAAGAATTCCTGCTGCATTTGCCGCATATGGCACTGCATAGTTCCTTTTCCGAACAAACTCCAGGTTTTTATCAATTTCTTTGTATGCTTCTTTGATATCATCCAGTCCCTTGTAGTCTGAGATATCCATCAACATGTCCGAATCAATAAAGTTCGAATAGTTACCTCTCCTCCGATTCCGATAATATCCGGATTATCCTCCCGGATAAATCTTGTCTTCAAAACAGTCATTGCATCATTCGGAGATTCAATCGTAAGATGAATATCATCATGTGTGCGGTTGAATTCTTCTTCTATTTTCTCAAAAGTTTTACTGCTTCCGGTTTATACTGCACAAGTTCTATTTCTGTCTTTCCTGTCTTCTCCTTCTGCCCGCATCCCTGCAGCGTCATAGCCCCAGCCATCGTAAGAACCAGTCCGGCACTTACCAGTTTCCTGTACTTCCTATGCATGTTTTTTTCAAACTCCTTTTGTTCCGTTCCTTCCTGATTTTGAACCTTTCCCGGGATATTTTCTTGTTTTCATCGTCAGGTTTTTTATTTTTATTTTACAATTGAATTGTAACATACCCTTATGCGTCTATAAATATCATTATATTATATGTTTTATTGCAAAATGCGATTTTTCCTGTTATATATTGAAGTCATCTAGCATTTTGGTATATACTGTTTTAAAAAGGAGGATTCCTATGAGTAATCTTTTATTTTCCGTTTTCCCAAATGAAAATTTTGTTGATATCGGACTTTATCAGTATGGCTGGGAACAATGTGAACCTTCCCATTCTTTTGGACCTGCCTGCCAGAAACCATTATATCTTTCACTATGTGATATCCGGAACCGGAACTTTAATGGCCGACGATTCTTCCGGCAATACAATAAAATATCAGGTGAAAAGCGGACAGGGTTTTATGCTATTTCCTAATCAGATCAATACTTATATCGCAGATCAGGATCTCCCATGGGAATATACCTGGGATTGAATTTGACGGACTCCGTGCCAAAGAGATTGTTTCTACTGCCGGACTCAGTCCCGATCATCCGGTCTATCACGCCGGTTCAAAAGACCTTCGCAATGAAATGATGAACGAAATGCTATATATTACCCGACATTCCGGGTTCCTCCTCCGATTCACCGTTTCATATAATCGGACATTTGTATCTCTTTTTTAGATTATTTCATGCGTTCCGCTGCTACCGTGCGCATGAATCAGAGTGGAAAGATCAGGGATTTTTACATCAAAAGAAGCTTTATCTTATATTGAACAAAATTTTCAGAACAATATTACGATTGAAGATATTGCAGCCTTTCTGTGGTCTGAACCGGGTTATTTCGGAAATTTTTCACGATTCCATCGGAAAATCTCCTCAGGAATTCCTGATCAGTTACCGCATGACGAAGGCTGCAGAACTTCTGAAACTGACCTCTTTATCCATTGCAGATATCGGAAATGCCGTCGGATATCCGAATCAGTTACATTTTTCAAGAGCATTCAAGAATGTCTATGGGACTTCGCCAAGCTGGCGGAATACTAATAAGTTGGAACCCGATTAATCTCTTGCATACTATGGTATGACAAAGGACGTATGAAAAAACTTTCGTTTTTTCGTCCTTCCTTTTTCATATTCACACTATCCACAAATCTTATCGATCCATGCGAATAACTCTTCCAGGTCATGTAGTCTCCCGGCATGCGGCATCTCTATCTCCTGATGCCAGTGTTCCAGAACGTCTTTGATATCGCCCCGGTCGTCCTGTATGGTCCGGCCTGTGAAGCTCTGTATCTGCAACGGGAGACTGTGTATGTATTCTACAATTTCGTAATTATTAAACATATTACTCCTTTTGAGGACATTACTTGTCCACGATTTCCCCCGCAATTATCTGCATGGCTTCCACAATTTCCGCAATCTGTTCTTTCGTGATCCCGTCCATGTGAATACCTCCGGTGCACACCACGGTCGTTTTCTTTCCTGCCGATACTTTTCTCAGCAAGATAACGACATACTTCCTCGTCCTTATGCCCCCGTCACGTTCAGTACCGATGCCGTGCTGCTCATCTTGCCGCTACCGTCAAGAGACGGTCTTGGAATCGCAAGGACGGTACAGCCTATATGTGGGCATTCCCCACCGCTTACTAATATGTGGTAATCATCGCCGAGTCTGCGAACTTCCACACAGATCTCAGTAAATGTCAGCTTTTTCTTTATTTCCCAAGTTATCGGTCTCCATACTGTGACACTCCCTTCTCTACACAAGTCCGGTCCATCGACGGTATTCTCTCGCCTCTATCCCGAACGGCTCCACCAGCTTTGCTGCAATATGATATGTCATCTCTTCGATATTCTCCGGCTGATGGTAAATGTCATCATCGGCGGAATGATCCGGACCCCCGGAATCATTGCGAGTTCGGAAAGGTTACGGAGATGTATCGCACTGAGCGGAGTCTCTCTTGCTGCAAGTACCAGTATCCGCTGTTCCTTGATCGTCACATCTGCCGCTCGCAAGATCAGATTGTCTGCATAGCCGCTGTGGATACCTGCCACAGTCTTCATACTACATGGAACGATCAGCATTCCTTCCGTACGGAAGGATCCGCTTTCGGTCCGGCTCCGATATCTTTTTATCACATACCTGATCTGCAAGTGCTTCGATTTCTTCTACTGTGTCTTTTGTTTCCTGCTGTAATGTGATTTTCGCACTGTCACTTAAAAATCAGAATTCATAGTCTGAATCAGTCCCGGATAATCTGCAGACACATTTTTCAGGATTGAATACCGCTCGCACCGGTTGCCGCCCGCGTTTTCTGTCCTTTTTGTCTTTTCTGCTTTTCGTCCAGAGACATTCCTTATCTTCTCTACTCTCCCTGCACATCTTATTTCACCCTCTGGTCTTCCATTCATGAACTGTGCACGTGAATACGGAACTGTCTTTGCATGCGATTCCGTGATCGCCCAGGGTCGGGTTACAGTCGGAACATCTGACTCCTATCCGCATCTCCCTGCGTATTTCCGTGATCGCGGATATCTTCTGCCGGTTTGCTCAAGTGCTGCTGTCTTGTCTTCCTTCATCTCACTGGCGTTTCCGCCGGTGAGCGCAATATACGTTCTGAAGTCTTCCAGGCATTGCCTTTTCCACCATTCCGTAAATGGTCGTCGGGGATCCCGGCCATAGATACATGTTCTCACTCGGTCCGATACAAGTCTGCATGATCAGGTTCTTTCATTGTTACAGCTGTTACTTTGATCATCCAGCACTGGTATGCCGGTCCTGTATCGGGAATTCCCGGCATTGCATTTCGTATGGCTGTTCTGATCTTCCCACTCTTACATTCAGGAACAACTTCCCCTTCGATCACATACTCCGCATTGGCGATCGCACGTTCATTTACCGTCAGGCATTTGCAAAAGTCTGACCGGTTTCACCTGAGGCACCTGCAACTGCAAGAGTTCATCATATCCCATCGGTGTTGTTGGCGGCTCAAAGCAAGAGCCGATCTCAGTGCAGGATCTACTCCCATTACTGATCGAGATTGGCAGACGCTGTCAAGCTCTTCTGCTCTTTCTGCCATTGCTCCCGATGGTGCACCCGGTGTAAAAAGATCGATAATTCATCTTTCCCCTGGATGCAGAGTCTGTGGATCGTCATCACTACTCCGGTATCCGGATGCGTGCACATTCCAAGCGTAATATACGGACCCGCATCTACCGGCGTATTCGTCGGTGCCGGTACTAATTTGTATAAGTCAAAATCCGGATCTGTCGCTTTGTGTACAACTTCTGACAAGGTGTTGCTTCTTCTGTCAGCACCGGCAGGATCGGAGTTATCCACGCTGTGATAATTTCTTTCCGAGATCTTTCGGATCACATTCCAGCAATGCACCGACTCTTGTTCTGCTTCGCAAGCACGCCGTGATCGCAACTCTTGCTCCCGGATGTCCTTTTACATTGTTAAATATCATTGCCGGCCCTTCTTGTCGGACGCATAACGGTTCCCGCCCGCCCCGACATGACAGTTTGAAAGCTCTGCCATCGGCTCGACTTCCACATCTGTTTCAATCAGCTGTCCCGGCATATCTTCTAACATTTTTAATGCACTTCTGAGATCTGTGACTTTTTGCTGCCATAAAATAATCCTCCTGTTTTTTCATTCTTTTGAAATCATTCATACTCTTTATTCCAATTTTAAGGATTTTCAGATGCAAAATCAATTCTTATGCTATAATTGATTCCAAAAATGGAATGAATTGCAAGAAATTTTCGCACAATATAAGGAGACCTCAGATATGACATTTGATCAGATTCAGTATTTTATTGCCATCGCTGAATGCAATACCTATTTTGACGCCGCAGAAGAACTAAATATCTCGCAGTCTGCACTTTCAAAACAGATCATAAAACTAGAGAAAGAACTTGGCGTCGCCCTGCTCGACCGTTCCGCCGCAAAGGCCTCCCTTACCCCCGCCGGAGAGACCTTTTACCAGGACGCCCTGGCCCTTCGCCGGCAGTATGAGATCATGAACAGACACATGAAGAAGTACCAGATTTGCACGGGAAATAAAAATGAACTCCGAGTCGGAACACTGCCGATCCTGACACAGTACGGACTGACCGCACATTTCCCGTCAGTTCACCGAATCCCCCATCCGGACATTCATCTCATTCTCGATGAAGTCGAAGAAAAATGACTTAAAAAAAAGGACTGCTATCCAGCCAGTATGACCTTATTATCTGCCGGGAACAGATGATAGCCGATCAGAGCGACATTTCTTCCGTCTATCTTGCGGACGATGAACTGGTCACCGTCCTTCCCGTTGGACATCCGCTTGACGGACCCGTATCACTTTCCGCTCTTGCAGACGAGTCATTCATCCTGATGAACCGCTACACCTCCGTCTATCAGATCTGTCAGGCACTGTTCGCAAATGTGCCGGTCCACCCAGATTCTAAGAACCGGACGTGTCGAATCGGATCATCAGCGCCGTTGCCATCGGGAGGGCGTAAGCCTCCTTCCATACAGTAACTTCAAACTCTTTCATCATGAGCACGTAAAGACACTGCCGCTTACGCCCGGTAAAGCTTCCTGTCGTATGTGCCGGCACGAAAAAAACGGATAAATTCCTCTATCTGTCAGAATTCATCCGTTTTATGACGGAACATTAAGTTTGTAACCAGATTGCCCAGATCATCAATTTGTTGATTTCACATTTCATAGCACACTATGATAATTTTGTATGTTTTTTAGCGTATTTTTGTCAGCTATAAACGGTACATATCTCTGGCATTTTTCTCCCGTCTGTTCGACTACTTCTTCGTACATGCCCCTTTAATTCCGCAATCTTCTCTGCCACATAACGGATATAAGCAGAATTATTGCGTTTTTCACGGTTTGGTTCCGGCGCCATGTACGGGCAGTCCGTTTCAAGTACGATTGATGTCAGCGAATTTTTTCCACTACTTCCTTCAACTTCTTCGCATTCTGAACGTTACCACTCCGCCAACGCCGATGTAAAATCCCATCTTGATATATTCTTGTGCCATTTCTTTTTGAATAAGAATAACAATGGATCACGCCCATAGTCCTTTCGCATGCTCCTTCATAATCTCCATGGTATCTGCCGCTGCCTCCCGGCTGTGGATCAGAACCGGAAGATCCAACTCTCTTGCCAGTTCCAGCTGCCGTATGAACCATTTTTTCTTTCTTCTCTCGGCTCATTGTCCCAGTAATAATCCAGACCGATCTCGCCTACCGCAACCACTTTCTCCTCTTTAAACAGCTCTTTTCATCTGTGCAAAGGTCTCTTCATTCAGGCTTCCGACCTCATCTGGATGAATCCCGACTGCCGCATACAAATGGATACTCCTTTGCAGTGCGATAACCTTTCTGCATGAATTGTATAGTTGCACTGACATTTATAATTGTGCCAACGCCCTGTCTTCCATAGAATTCAGCGAATTCTACTCTGTCCTCATTAAACTGCTCATCGTCATAATGTGCATGTGTATCAAATATCATATATACCCTCCGGGGACGGAGGATTTTTCAAAAAATAATGTCTTAAATCCTCCGTCCCAAATCAAAATGTCCTTGTCCTCAGTATCCCAATATTTATCCATCTTTTCCACACGTTATCCCAAAGAGGAATTTCATGGTTATCCCACCCTTATCCAAGGTTTTCACATACTTATCCACATCATGTGGATAACTTGTGTAACAGATACTGTATATAGATGTCGGATATTGGAGATATATCAAACAAGCGACGGTGATTCCAAAAATCCTCCGTCCTCATTTTCATTCTTTCATATACAAAGCCAACTATTATCAACCAGTTTCTTTGTATCTTTCTATACTTACATTGAGATCTCTGCACCGGCCGGCATATTTTCTCCGGTGTCATACCTGCCAGGTTGCATCTGCGTCTTCCGCACATCAAATGTGATTACCTTCAGATATGCTCCGGCGAGTTTTTGCAGGTTTTAAGTTCACAAGAACCATAACCTTCTTACCAACCATCTCTTCTGCTGAGTAATGTTTCTTAATTCCGGATACGATCTGTTTTATTTCGCTTCCGATCTTAACCTGTGAGCAGAGTTTCTTAGATTTTTCACTTCTTCGCAGGCAATGATCTCACCAACCTGGAACTGCATCTTTCCGAAGTCATCGAATGTGATCTCTGGTTTTTGCTTCGATGTCGATCACTTCTTCGTCAGCTTCTTTTGCCTCTTCCTTCTCTTCTACATGTGGATGAAGTTCTTCTACTTTTTCATTACTTCATTGACGTCCAGTCTTGTGAAAAGGATTTTCTGGTTTCTCTGTTGCTTTTCCATCACCAAGCTGAGCAAGAATCTTCTCAGATGTTTCTGGCATGAAGGATTCCAGAAGTTTTGCTCCTGCTTTGATGCTCTCGATCAGGTTGGAGAGAACTGTCTCCAGACGATCCTTCTTAGCCTCGTCTTTGCAAGTGCCCATGGCATTGTCTCATCGATGTATTTGTTGCAAGCGTTTGAACAGTACGAAGATCTCTGTGATTGCATCTGCCACGCAGTTCTCCATCTCGCATCGACTCTCTTCGGAGTATCTTCTGTAACAGCCTTAAGATCTGCATCGATCCTTTTTCTTCTTCTGTCTCGGCAGCACCCTTATCTGTTACAACACCGCCGAAATATTTATTTGTCATGGAAATAGTTCTGTTTACCAGGTTCCCAAGTGTATTTGCAAGGTCAGAGTTCATACGCTCTACCATCCCAGCTCCCATGAGATTACACCATCATTGTCAAATGGCATCTCGTGAAGTACAAAATAACGTACTGCATCTACTCCAAAGAAATCAACCAGTTCATCTGCGTAAATTACGTTTCCCTTTGGACTTACTCATCTTACCGTCGCCGATCAGGTGAAGGTCTGCAGGCCAGTTCTTTTAAACAGTTCTGTGCTGTTACCGTCGCAGTCATATCCGATTCCTGTGATATAGTTGGTCAGCGCATCAAGCCATACGTATACGACATGTTTTGGATCGAAGTCTACCGGGATTCCCCACTTGAAAGGAAGTTCTGGATACACAGAGACCCTGAAGTCCCGGAAGCAGGAAGTTGTTCATCATCTCGTTTTTGCGGGATTCCGGCTGAATGAAATCCGGATGCTGTGTTGATGTAGTCAATCAGCCGGTCTGCATATTTGCTCATCTTAAAGAAGTATGCCTCTTCTTTTGCAGGCTTGTACTGGACGTCCGCAGTGCGGGCATTTGCCGTCTACAAGCTGACTCTGTCTGTGCAGAAGGATTCACACGGAGTACAGTACATTCCTTCGTAAGCTCCTTTATAAATATCTCCCTGATCGTACATTTTTTGAAAATCTTCTTTACCTGCTTTTCATGATCCTCATCTGTGGTACGGATGAACTTATCATAGGATGTGTTCATCAGATCCCAGATTTTCTTGATCTCTCCTGATACCTTATCAACAAATTCTTTTTGGTGCTTTAACACTTTCTGACCATGTTCGTCTGCCTTCAGCTCGCCTTCCATCTTCTGTCAGGATGTTCATCTGTTCCTGAGGTCTGGAAACAATTTGATCAGGAAAAGTTCCAGCGATATACGATTTCATTTTTTAAGGAAAATGCATCGGCAAATGAGATTACAATGCACTATTTATTAGAAAATCCAGAGAAATATAGATTAAAAGAAATCGAAAAGTCTCTATGGAAAATGAAAAAGAAGATGTATTGAATGAAAAACAAAATTTCAGATGAAATTAAAAAAATTAAAAAAGTTTAGAAAAAAGGAATTGATGAAAAAAAGCAGAATACATATGAAGTTTTGATGGATTATCTGAGCCGGCAGGAAAAAGCTTGCAATGTATCCGTATTATGGTACTTGGAAAATCATGGGCAGCAGGTACAGATTCTTTGACATTGAGTGAATACGATTCGAAAAATGAGCAGAATATAAAAAAGCTATTTTAAATTGTTGAGAGGACTGAATGCATATTTTGGATTCGTTGATCGAATACAGCAAGGAGCAGGTAAAAAGAAATTTATTTATTTCAGATGAGTCATTAAAAGAAGACTTTAAACAGATTCAGAAAGTGTGACAACACAAAAAGATAATATGTTGGCTGCAACATTTAATTTAAGAATTTCAGAGAGGTAAAAGGAATAAATGCAGCCACTAAAGAAACAATATTGCCGGGAAAATAAAAATTGATGAAAATGGAAGCAATGCCCAGCTTATGAAAGGTTATATTCCCATTTACAGGCATTAAAGGGAAATGGAAAGAATAAAAATGGACTTTATTATTAAAAAATGGAAAAGATTATTATGAAGCATTGGTTGCACAAAAGACGGTTCAGCAAAAAACACGAAGAAATGATAGAAATCAGCGGATCAATCGATAGAAAATGTCCTTTGAAAACTCATAAAACTACAAAAAGTATCCAAATATCATAAAATGATATAGAAAATCATAAAAAATATTAAAATTCAGTAAAAATTCACAAAAGGTACTTAACAAAACTAAGGCAAAAGATGGTAAAATATTATCCAAAGGCACCAAAGTTAGCTGTAAAATAAAAATATGTGCACAAACCATGGAAGAATATACCAGTCCTGCGTTCTATATGGTACCAGAGATTGATTCTACAAGGAGAATGTAATTTACATTAACAAGTCACAGACTAAGAGTTATATCCAACTTTGGCACATGAAGGATATCCAGGACATTTATACCAGAATGTCTATTATGCGGCAAAGGGTGATGATCCCGTGCGCTATCTGCTGGATTATCCTGGATATTCAGGAAGGATATGCAACGTATGTGGAAGGTTTTTAGTTACAGTATGATGGATGCCGAAGGATGGCGATATTTATCAGCAGATGAATATGGAGATGTACGAGTACAATCTGGCACTTTGTTCAAGAGTTGATCTTGGAGTTCATTATGAAGGATGGAAGAAGAAAGATGTCAGGGCGTATTTAAGATCATTTGGAATGGATGATTCTCAGGCAGATGAATTATTTCAGATGATCATCGAGAATCCTGCAAATTATTTGTCTTATTATATCGGTTATCAGGAGTTTCATGAGCTTTTGACTGATTATAAGAAAATGGCAGGGAATAAATACAGCTTAAAAGCGTACCACACAGAGATTTTAGATGCAGGCCCATGTAGTTTTGACATTTTGAGAAGACGCATCGAAAGCAACCTCCATGAATGGAGGAGTAACTTATGTCAACAAAAGCTTATTACACACATGAAGAAATCGGAAAAGGAAAGCCTGGATTTTCAAAAAACAAGATCCATTATCGAAGCAGCATTTTATGGAAACAATGTCGTAGAGGTAACAGATTTAAAACAGGCATATGAATTAGCAAAGAATTCTCCTGGAACGATCGTTACAGATATGCCGGTATATAAACCCGAAGCAATTGGTTTAGATGAAGGTTCCAAAGTTCTGTTATTTAACGATGGATCAGTGACTGGACGCTGCGCAGCTGCAAGAAGAATTTCCAGCGAACCTGGTGTAGATACAAATGATCTGGATCTGAAACTGATGGATGCAATCTATGATACAAGATGGACGACAATGTATCATGCACAGGTGTATATCGGATTAGATCCTGAATTTATGGTAAAAGCACATCTTTTAATTCCAGAAGGAGAAGAAAATATTTTATATTCCTGGATGTTAAATTTCCAGTATATGAATCCTGAATACAATGAAATGTATAAGAATTCACAGCCAGTTGCAGATGAGACAGATATCTATATTTTCTCAGATCCACAGTGGACACATGAAGAACATCCATTAGGATTAACATATTTTAATACAGACACAAACTGCTGCACTTGGTATGAAATACTTTGGAGAACACAAGAAAGGTAATTAACCATTGCATGGGCAATCGCAAACCGTAACGGATATGCTTCCTGCCATGGTGACAGAAAGAATTCAAATTAGATAATGGAGAGAAATTCGTAGCATCTTTCTTTCGGATTATCAGGATCAGGAAAATCCACATTAACACATGCAACACATAACAACAAATACGAAGAGATTCAGGTTCTGCATGATGATGCATTTATCATTAACACAGGAAACAGGTGCATCTATCGCAATGGAACCAACATATTTTGATAAGACAGCGGACTATCCAACAGGATGCCCTGATAATAAATTCTTATTAACAGCAGAGAACTGTTCTGCAACAAGAGACAGCGAAGGAAAAGTCGTTCTTGTCACAGAAGATATCCGTAACGGAAATGGCCAAAAGGATCAAATCCAAATTATGGTCACCAAACCGTGTAGATAAGATCAATGACCCAGTAAATGCAATCTTCTGATTATGAAAGACCCAACAATCCCACCAATCGTTAAGATCAAAGGAGCTTTTTAGCATCTGTTATGGGAGCAACACTTGCAACAAAAACGAAGCAGTGCGGAACGTCTGGCACCTGAGTAGATCCAAACCGTTTGGTTGTGGAACCATCTGCAAACCCATTTAGAACATACCCTCTTGTAAATGACTACAAGAAGTTTAGAAAACTTGTAAAAAGAAAGAAATGTAGACTGCTACATCATCAACACAGGAGATTTCATGGGTAAAGATATCAAACCTGCAACAACAATTTCCGCAATTGAGCAGGTCGTAGAAGGAACTGAGAATTCAAACAGTGGGGACCATTTACAGATATCGAAGTGCTTGAAATGGAAGGATATGTTTCAGACTTCAGCGATATGAACTATGTTGAAACACTGAAAGCAAGAATGACAGACAGATTAAACTTCTGTCCCTGAAAAAGACGTAGAAGATGGTGGATACAATGCACTGCCAACACAGGCAAAAGAAGCTTTAGCAAAAGTAATTGGAGAAGAGAAGAAAAAATTCCAACAATTAAAGGTATAATACTTTAAATCGTTGTTTAGAGGTGAATTGATTGGATAAAGATCGTTTAAATAATATGGTGGTAGACTTATTCCCACGGAATTTCATATGAAGAAGAGAAAGCCGTGATCACGGATGAGTTTAAATCGAACAAAGATTGCATATTATCGAGAGGTAAGAATATGTCAACGATTGAGATTTAAAAAGAACACTTACAACCGCTATCAATAACCTTGAAGAAAGGATATGGATGCAAGCGCGGGGAGAGAGGTTGTATATATATCGCTTTCGAGAAGGGAAGAAAGGCATACAGTCATCATAGAGAATTTCATAAACAGATGATCCAGGGATTGCTTGATACGTTGAATGAGCAGGAACAGGATCTGTTGGTAAAGGTTATGCAGTATTTTCATGATTATTTTAGAGAGCATATGTAGATGTGTTTGATGTAGTCTTTCATTGTATGAGACAGAAATAAAATAAGAACCAATATTTATAATAAACCGGTGGCAACACGCATATTTTAAATCGCTTATCCGCGCCTGTTCCTTTGAAAACTGATATGTAATGACCTTTGTCAATAGTAAATTAACAGAAATCACAACAAATTTTTATTTTATTGTTTCTGAAGACATCCAGAAAGAGTTCCGATGTATCAGTTCCCGGCATTGGCCACTCTGATATACGTGGATTGGTTACCGACAGGTCAATGGTCCGCCGCGAACTCTAGCTGTCTCCCTGGCGTGGATCACAGATATTACTGTGCCAACAGAGTTTCCTCGTAGATAGTTCAAACCTAAACATGTTCGAAACTCTTTCGGGATGCCTTCAGTTGCAACTTTAATTACAGATTGGATGATGTATGCGGCAGAGGCCGGCTTACATCATCTTGATTATCATTTATAGCACATCGATCAGTATGTCAAGACTACGCAGTACCGCCTTTGGCGGCTTGGTCTTGATATGGTGATCGATGTGTTATATTTATATTAGTAAATATTATCTGTCATCATTCCCCATATGAAACAGGCAAGCTCTCTTGCAACGGCTGTTTTGCAATATTATATTTTTGCCATCTTTTAGGACCATCTTATAATAGCGCCGTCTCAGACGTTCATTTGCTCTGTCTGCATAATTGATCACCTGCGGTGAATTCCCTGCCTGTCGTAATCTTAGGACTCTTGATTTATATCCAATCTTTCCACGGGTATAACTTTGTGCTGATTCTGTCAACAGTCTGCGTACATGTGTGTTCCCTGCTTTCGTAATGCCAAGTCCGTTTCTGTCATCGCCGCTGGAATGCTGTCCGGTACCAGTCCAAGATACCCTGCAAACCAAAGTGCGGATGCAAACGCTGAAAGTCTCCAACTTCAACAATTACAGATAACGCAGTATGTGTCTTGATTCCTAGAAAACAGGTTAACTTACTAACAGATTCTTTATACTCTTCTTTGGATGCTAGTTCTTCAATTCTATGATCCAGACGATTCAGTTTATCTGTCAGAGTTGTATAAGTCAGCAGATATTCATCCAGAATCTCTTTGTAAAGCCCTACTGGTTTTAATGATCTCAGCCATTTCACATGTTTTTCTGTCCAGTTACCACTTCCATCATACTGATAACCCTGACGTAAACAGAAAGAAAGGATCTGTTGTTTGATCTTTTTCAATTCCGCTTTATGATCATCACGCATACGGATGAATTCTTTTGTCTGATTATCTGTTTCCGTTGGAATATGTACCGGACTGTAATTGTGCTGTGCCAAGGATCTGGCAATGATCTCCGCATCTCTTTTGTCTGTTTTGATCCTTCTTTTGCTGCGTTGTTCGAGCATTGTAGTTGGTGCAAGGATCACACATTCCACATTGAAACTTTCTAGCTGACGATACAAAGAATATCCAAGGCATCCTGCTTCGTAACCACACACGAATCTAGTATCGTCTCCATATATGGTGCGGAGAAATTCAAGATATCTTAATACATTCTTGTAACTGGCTTGTGTTCTTTGATAATGAGATGCCTTTTCATCTTCATATTTGCAAGAACAAACAGTAAAACTTTCCTTATGAACGTCCATTCCTACGTAAACTGTGTTATAATTCATATAATGACCTCCAATTTGTATGCGGTAATCCCTGTTACCATTGATGTGTTTCCAATTCATAGTATACAGGTAAATCCACGATGCTACAAACTTGGGGGGTCATTACATATTGTCTCCCTTGTTGCGAGCTAAAATGCCCGCAGCTACAGTCAAACAATCAACCACAGGACGCTGCGAATTTGTAAAAAACGCTCTTAAAATATGCTAATCGTTGCCACCGGTTTATTATAAATATTGATTCTTATTTTTATTTCTGTCTCATATAACGGAAGGCTATTCAAATCACCACATAGTGTGTATGGGCGGTATTGGATTTAAATTTAATCTTATATTTTATCTAAGTAAAAAAATATCAAAAAAATATGGAATGCATTCCGAAAAATTAATATAAATAACAAAATTCGAATTGATTCCGAAAAATGACTAAAAACTAAAATATAGAATAAAATATGTAAAATTGCAAAACAAATTAAATTTTTAGAAAACATCTATAATTTTGACGGAAATTACTCCGATTATACGTCTTATATAGTGAATGATCATTCAAAACAATCAACCAACAAGGAGAACAAGAGTGGAGGAGAGAGATAAACAACTATTAAAAATGATTCGGAAGCAGCCAGAAGAGGGGATGAGTCTTTTTGATTGATGAATATGGTGGTGCGATCAAAGACGATTTGTTCTAATGTGTTGCGAAATTATGATGCAGATATTGTTCAAGATGCGATGCAGGGGAGACTGTTATTCGAGTTATGGCAGAAATTGTCGCAGAGGTTTCAGGTGAAGAAAAGTTTAAAGGCATATATTTATCAGACGGCAAGAAATTGCGCGCTAGATTATCTGAGAAAATATCAGAAACATTCAGAGACGGATTTTGAAGGTGTGGAAGATATGATGTAAGATGTATCTGCAGATGTAGAACGGAAATTTTCCAAAAAGCATAATGAGCGGATTGTGCATGAAGTGATAAAAGAGATGGAAGAACCAGATCGTACGATTTTTATTTTGCGTTTCTTTTATTATGAGACCGTGAAAGTGATTGCAGAAACGGTTCATTTGAAAGAAGACAATGTCGAAAGCAGGATTCGCAGAGGAAAGAAGCATAGAAAAAAGACAAAAATATATGAAAGCGGCAGCAGTTGCGGCTTGTGTATTGATCGTTGCGCCAACAACGATTTATGGAAAAGAAATTCAGAGATTTTTCAGAGCAAATGGAAACAGAATATTTTCGAATGGAAGTTCAGGTAACAAAGGAGAAGAAGTCAAAACAAAATGTATCTTTAGATACACGCAATTTAAAACAGTATGAAGTAACAAAGAGAAGTCTAAAAATGAAACTTGGTATGCATTTAAAATCAGAAAATAAATAACAAAGATTTTTTATGCAAGGTTGATTAAGGTAGATCAGACTATTAAGAAAAAATTCTTACAGACCTCTGATTTTTCTCCATTCATTATAAACAACTTTATGAAAATGCCCAAAATATAAGGAATCTGACTTCTTTTGATGTAAAATTAAGCTACCAAACAAAAACCTTACTAAACAAAAAAGAAGGAGATTCCCTATGGCTAATTTTACATCAAATACTTACACTTTGAAACGAAAAATTTTAACTTTTACAAATAAAATTTCAAAACAGCTTTCCAAGCCTGATCGTAAATTTACAGCAGATATCACTTATGGTATGCTAGCTTCCCAAAGTTGCCTTTTAACAGATGTCGTTGACCAACTTCACGAGGACTCTAAAAAAATAAATATTGTTGACCGTCTTTCCAGACACCTTGATAAAGGTATCCCTGCAAAAGCTGCGGTTTCCTATCTTCAGATGCTAAAAAAGTGGATTCCTTCTGAACCGGTCATTCACATTGATGATAGCGATGTTGTAAAACCAGATGGTTATAAATTTGAATCTCTTGGCATTGTCAGAGACGGCTCTGAGAGTACATCCTCAAAAAACGTATATAAAAAAGGATATCATGTTACAGAAGCATGTGTCCTTACTGGCAACAATCATCCTGTCAGCATTTTTTCCAGAATACACTCATCCGCTGAAAAGGATTATAAATCTGCCAATACGATTACCTTTGATGCTATAGAACAAGGAACGACACTCTTTAGGAAAGCAACCTTTGCAATGGATCGTGGTTACGACGATAACAAGATGTTCCTAAAACTTGACGAATTGGGACAAGAATACGTTATCCGTCTTACAGCAAAAAGAAAGCTTCTTTATCACAACAAGTGGACTCCTGCCACTGAACTTCGCGACCGCAGAAAAGGTAAAATCAAAACCAGTGTATTCTACAAAGGAAAAGACCATGAAGCTTATCTTTCCCACGTGAAAGTCCAAATCACGGCGTCCAGAAAAAATATATATCTAGTGCTGGTTTACGGCATTACAGAGCATCCAATGATGCTTGCTACCAATAAAGAAATAAAGTCTAAAGAAGACGTAATCAAGGTGGCAAGAACCTATTTTTCCAGATGGAAAATTGAAGAATACTTCCGTTGTAAAAAGCAGATGTTCCAATTCGAAAACTTCCGTGTGAGGAAGCTCTGTGCAATCAATGCACTTAACTTTTATATCACCTTATGCATGGCATTTCTGGCAATGATTTCGATGGAATCAGAATCAAATGCATTAAAGGTTGCAATCATAAAAACAGCAGATCCTGTAAAGGAAAAAGTTTTCTTCTGCTATTACCGACTGGCTAAAGGCATCTCCGGCATACTTTCATATGCAAAAGAAGGCGTCAGGCTCTGGTTCCGGACGAAACGTCCGGCTTACCGTCAACTCTGCCTTAAGCTGGTTGCTTAAATAGATAAAAGAATAGTTCTCCCAAAGTCCGGTTCAGGCGGGGCTTATTTCAGTGCCTCTAATCCCAAAGATTCATAGAGATAAAAGGTAGAAGATGTTTGTGAAACAGAGGAAGCTTTTTTATGTTTATATTAGTTCCATGGAGGCTCTGATTATTCCTAAGAGAGTTTTTAAATCAGAAATGGAAATACAGCTGAATCAGATTTTTAAAAAGCAAAAATTAAAATAAATCAGAATTTTAGCCAAAACCATGATTTCAAAACCAGCATTTGAAATCATGGTTTTTCTTATCTTAAAACTAACTATCTGATTTTCACATTGTTATACCCTTTGTTAAAAAACCAATGAAACTAACAAGTTCAGGAGGGGTATCATGAACAGAAGATCAGTTTTAAAAAAACACAATAACAAAAACACAATTTAAAAAATTCTATGCATAATAGCAATTATTATCATAGATTTTCTAAAGTTTATCTTACACAGCCACAAACAATACGCAGATACGTCCGGTGACTGGCGCTTAATCCTTTGTAGACAGGAATCATTATATCCCAAAAAGATTATCAAATGAATTTAACAAGATTATCCAATGGAAAACAGGTCGATTTCAGAATCTATCCATCCCTACGCAGAAGATGTTCAACGATGCCAGAGCAAGTGGGTTAGCGTTATTTGTCAGGGAAGGATACCGAACCTTTCAAGACCAGCAGCAGATTATGAATGAACGAATCAGGGAATATGAAAATCAAGGAAATTCAAAACGACGGGCAACAAAAATGGCAGAAAAATACGTGGCAATTCCAGGAACGAGTGAGCATCAGCTTGGATTAAGTGTAGATATTAATGCTGATCAGACAAAATGTTCTTCTGAAAAGTATACAGCTGGCTCGATCACAATGCATATAAATATGGTTTTATCAAACGTTACCCATCCAGTAAATCTTACATCACAGGAATCAACAATGAACCATGGCATTACCGATATGTAGGAAAAGAGGCAGCAGCGACGATCAAAAAACAGAATCTTTTGTCTGGAAGAGTATTTAAAAAATATAAATAACCAAACTGTCTTTTCTATAAAATCGTGCGTTATACTTTATAGAAACAACAAGAGGAGGAAAAGGAATGGACGCAGATTTTCTGTTAATACAGAAAATTAAAAAAGGAAATGAACAAGCCATGGATCAGTTTGTATCAAAACATTATCTGAAAATCTTTCAGTATTGCTTGCTGCGTGTCAGAGATCATGGTTATGCCGAAGATCTGACGGCAGGAAACATTTCTGAAGTTTTTCAGGCATTTGAGCGCTACAAACACTATGGAAAAGCTTTAGAATTACTTGTATGTGATCGCAGAAATCATGCAAAGACCATTTCAGGAAAGAGGGCAGGATTGAAGTTTCTGAACTGCCAGAAGAAATTCCAATAGAGGATATGGAACAGGTGGAAAAAAAGAGTTGAGATATATGAGGCACTGGACAAGCTTCCAGATGAGATAAAAGAAGTGGTGATCTTATTCTTTTTTCAGGAGATCAGTCAGAAGGAGATTGCCAGAATGATGGGCATTAAAGTATCACTTGTAAAATACCGGGTCAGCCGGGCAAAAAATTGCTGGCAGAATATCTTGGGGAAGGAGAAAAAGGCAGATGGAGAAAAATATGAGACAAAAATAAAAGATTACACGAAAGATATCGAGCAAAATATAAATCAGGAAGCGGTCTTACAGACGATAAAAAAATGCAAAAGAAACCTTTGTACAGGCAGAAGATTATCCGCTTTCTTATATGGAATTTTTATATGATCAGATGCATTTTATACAGAAACGATGGTGGATCTTGCAGGGATGTCTGTTAGTTGTTTTATGGATTTTTTTCTAAATGATGTAGCAGACATTTATGAAATGCAGAGATTGATGGGAGCAGGGGCTTGTTTATTTGCGATCTTTCTTGTGCCGGAGATTTGGAAAAATCGAAGAAATCAGGCGATGAAATCGAAGGGGCAGCATATTATTCCCCTGCGGCAGGTATGTATGGCGAGAATTCTGCTGTTTGGATTTATGGATCTGCTGATCGTAACAGCATTTGCGGTAAGCGTGGCATTTACGGTGAACGTTTCAGCGCAGATGTTTGCTGTAAACTTTTTGGTTCCATTTAATGTGACAGGGGCGATCTGTTTTCGATTTTTATATTGTAAGCGGAGTGAAAGCGAATATTTGGCAGCAGCGGGATGTTTCCTGTTTATGATCTTGTGGGTATTTATCATTTCCAGAGAAGAAATTTATTGTAAGATTTCAGGAGCTGCCTGGTGTACAGTGTTAGTTTTATCGATGGTATATCTGATTTATGTGATCAAAAGGTCGCAAAGTTTTACGGAAATATATGAGGTGCAGGGATGATAAGTTTGAAAGATAGATTATGGAAGGTGCAAGGACAATGGAATTAAGTATTAACAATGTGACAAAACAATTTAAAGATAAAAAGGCTGTGAATGATATCTCATTTTCTATGGAAAATGGAGTTTATGGTTTGCTTGGAGTTAATGGAGCTGGAAAAACGACCTTGATGAGAATGTTGTGTACCCTGACAACGCCAGACTGTGGAACAATCACATGGGATGGAAAAAGATATTTTTAAGATGGGAGCTTCGTATCGGCAGATACTTGGATATCTGCCACAGGATTTTGGATATTATCCGTATCTGACGATTTATGATTATATGATGTACATTGCATCCATCAAAGGAATCCGACCAGCAGTGGCAAAAAAACGAACAAAAGAATTATTAAAACAAGTAGGATTATCAGACCAGAAAAGCAGAAAATGAGAAATCTGTCAGGCGGAATGATACGAAGAGTCGGGATCGCACAGGCGATGTTAAATGATCCGAAAATCCTGATCTTAGATGAACCAACCGCAGGACTTGACCCGAATGAGAGAATTCGTTTCCGGAATCTGATCAGTGAATTAGCTGAAGAACGACTGGTCTTATTATCAACGCATATCGTTTCCGATGTAGAATTTATTGCAAATAGAATTCTTCTGATGAAAGAGGGCAATGCTGTTTTGAAGGAACCTCCGAGGAAGTAATCGCATCAATGGATAAGAAGGTTTACCGTTTTGTGGCACCAAGAGAACAAGTAGATCATTATATGAGAAATTATCTTGTTGCAAATGTAAAAACAATGGGATCAGATGCCGAACTTCTGTATTCTTTCAGATCATAAACCCATGAAAGATGCAAGTATTGAAGAGGCAACATTAGAAGATGCATTTTTAAATTACTTTGGGGCGAAGGCTGGTGAAAGCTATGCTTAAATATGAGTTAAAAAGAATTTTTGCAAAAAGGATCAATCGTGTGTTGATAGCAATTGGATTATTGCTTGCAGTTATTTTAAGTATCCTCGCAGCAACCAGCAATCGATTCGTTTCACCACAAGGACATTTAGAAACAGGAATTACAGCGACGAGAAAGATTGCAGCAGACAAGAATCGAAACAAAGGTCTTATGACACCACAAAGAATATCAAAACTCATTGCACAGGATCAGAGAGCATTTCGTGAATACAAAGATAAAGGTGAAAGCGACAAAATTTATGGAACCAGCATACAGCAATATTTGGATGTGGAACAGCTTGTCAGTTATATTTTAACAGGAAATGAAGACTACAATCCATCTGTATATCTGGATGTAAATCCCAAAAAACTTTTAAATATTTATAAGATTCGCGATCAAAAGATACGAAAGCTGATCAAACAAAATGGAAAGACAAAAAGAACAAAGAAACTATTTAAAAGCACAGTATGCAAAATCTCCACACCATACGAGTACGAAGCACCAGATTCATGGGATACACTGCAGTTATATATCGTGACATATTCAATCATTTTAGCCCGTGCTTATGGGGGTTTTTGTCATCGGGGGATTTTTGCAGAAGAGATTACACTGAAAGCAGATGCCATATTCTTTTTCATCAAAATATGGAAGAAGTAAAGCAATTAAAATAAAATTATTGCAGGCCTGATCACATCAACTGGAATTTATTGGATCAGTATGTGTTTGTTTACCGTAATATCACTTGTCTTGATGGGAACGAGCGGATCCAACATACATTAATGAGCATGTTAAAGTTACACGATCTACAATGTCACATATGGACAGGCATTTTACATTATGATGTTTGCTGGATATATAGCAAATCTTTTAGCAACGACAATTTCTATGTTCTTTCACGGCGGTTATGGGCAGCCCGAATATAGCAATCTGTATTCCATTTTTTCTTGTTTTGCATTATGCCATTTGCAGGAAGACTTGGTGGAGAAAAGGGAATTTTCTTACTCACTCCAGATCAGCTTTAATAATTTTCAAGAGATTATGAAAGTGAATCATATTTTCCAGATTGAGGCTTCGTTACGAATCAGCTTGATTTGCTCCTTTTATGGTATATGTGATTGTTAATGTGATCTTGATACCTTTGATTTATTTTGTGTATAAGAAAAAATAGCTATTTAAATATATGTGTTGGACCTTTTAAATGTATATAATTATCATAAAATAAAACAGCCTTTAAGGAGAATTCAAGATATATGAATAAAAAGAATTAGCATTAGAAGTAATTGAACGTCTGAAAATGAATATCCTGATGCAGATTGTACATTGGAATATGATCAGGTCATGGAAATTGTTAGTCAGTGTAAGATTAGCAGCACAATGTACAGATGCTTTTGTGAGTCAACGTTGTTGTCAAAGGCTTATTTGAAAAGTATCAACCGTAGAAGCATTAGCCGCCGCAGATGTTGCAGATATTGAAGAAATCGTACGTCCATGCGACTTGGAAAAAGCAAGGCAAGAGATATCAGCAAATGCATGAAGGTTTTAAGAGATGAATATGATTGTAACATCCCAACAGATTTCAATCTATTTTAAGCCTGCCAGGCGTTGAG
>VOFG01004319.1_pt1 | contig 28059 bp, 48 predicted proteins | sample 5384171 | NCBI WGS metagenome assembly VOFG01 (sample SAMN12384726, study PRJNA508395) | human gut metagenome | isolation source: healthy gut F | host: Homo sapiens
TAATATAAATGTCACAAAAGAGAGATGATATTTGAACAATTTAAGGATCTGAGAGTTAGCCGCTCTCAGGTCTTTTTTAATTAATACTTGACAAAAAGTAAATTTGCGATATATAATATAAAATGACCATAAGAGAGATAATTCTCAGGTCTTTATTTTTAGGCTATTTTGTCGGTCTTATTGCGGCGATCTAGCCATTTGCACGCAAAATGACCAAATAAAATCCCCAGATTAGCCACTCTGGGGGTTTTATTTTTTTTTAAGAATAAGATGATACTTTCCTGTCAAAATTAAACTTAACTCCTTACGAAAATTCAAAAACAGATTTGTCGGTATTTGTAAATTCGATTGACATTTTACACTAAAATGCTATTATTTAATAGGCACATTTTATATATAGAGGAAAAGATAGGAATGAAAAACCAATAAGATTTTATATTTCAGTACTCGGGGCAAAAATCATGATAAAACTTGTGCGTCTGATGAAACGCAATGCGACCAATCTGCCCGGAGAAATTATGCTGATTTTACCCTGACCTGCTTAAACACTTCGATATGCCGGAAAATGTTATTGCAGTTACAGGTACAAACGGTAAGACTACCGTTTCAAATATGATAAGGCAACATACTTAAAGCTAATGGGTACGATATTATCAACAACAGCTTCGGCGGTAATGTTGATACGGAATAGCATCACTGCTCCTTGATAACTGTACTCTATCGGGCGGCTTCAAAAAAGATACCGCCGTACTGGAAGTCGATGAACGAAGTGCTGCGAGAGTTCTCCCTACGTAAAGCCCGACTGGCTGGTCTGTACCAATCTTCAGCGTGATTCCATGAAGAGAGAAACGCTCATACTGAGTTTATTTTCAACATTCTCAACAGTAATATTCCGGAAAAAACAAAGCTCATTTTGAACGGTGATGACCTTATAAGCAGTCGGCTGGCTGAAAAAAATCCTGAGAACTTATTTCGGTATCGACCGACTGGAAAACGAAAATCCCCTCTGGACAACCTAATATGCGATATAGTAAACTGTCCTGTTTGCGGTAATAAGCTTGAATTTGCTTTCAGACACTATAATCATATAGACGAGCTGGCAGCTGCGGTTTTAGCTCTCTCCTGATATAGACTTTGACGTAAAAAGCAAGCGAGAACAACGAAGCAGTAATTATGCACAACGGCAATGAGGAACGCTACAAGCTGCCTAACAACCGTATAACAGACCTTTATAATACTGTCGCTGCCGTTACCTTTTCCTGTACGTTCGACTTTCCTATGAACAGGTAGCAAAGGATGTCTGAGGTCAAGGTAGTTAAGTCAAGATACGACAGCTTTAACGCAGGCGGAAAAGAAGTACTACAGGGACAAAATCCCGTTGCATGCTCCGGAGTGCGACTTTATAAGACGTGAAAGCGGTAATAAGGCTGTAATTATGATTCTCGAGGATCTTTATGACTCAAAGCGTACTTCCGAAAATATTGCTTGGATCTACGAAACAGACTTCGAATTCTTAAAAGGCGATGACATAAAACAAATTATTGTAGGCGGAAAAAGAGCCGATGATTATATGGTACGCCTGCTTATTGCAGGTATCGACAAGGATAAGATTGTTCGCTGCCGCAACGAAACAGACACTCCAAGCCATCTGAAACCGGAGCTTTTTGACAAGCTTATTATTATGTACGACCTGTTTAATGTGGAATCCTTTGAACAGTATAAAAGAACAGCTGAAAAACTGGAGGTAAACTATGAGCATAATTATAGAAGAACTGTTTCCGGAGGTCTGCAATCTTTTCGGTGACACAGGAAATATGCGATATCTTAAGCTTTGCCTTCCGGAAGCCGAATATATCAGTACCAAACTTAACGACACTCCTTATTTTGCTGAACATGACGTCAATATGGTCTACATGGGTCCCATGACCGAGCAGACGCAAATCAATCGTAATAAAGCGTCTGATGCCGTATAAAGACCGTATTGCCGATATGATAAATAATGGGGAACGATTTTCCTGATGACAGGAAACTCCCATGAAATTTTCGGCAAAAGCATCACGGACAGGGACGGCAGTATAACCGAATGTCTGGGACTTATAGATTTTTTATGCCACAAGAAATATGATGGATCGTTTCAGCGGACTGGTTCTGGGGACTTACGACGATATTGAGATAGTCGGTTTCAGAGCGCAGTTTACAAACGGATATTTGGGTGAAAATACCAGTCATTTTGTAAATGTCACCAAGGGCGACGGCATGAATAAGGATTCGAAATGCGAGGGATTTGTAAAAAACAATTTTTTTCAGGACTTATATTTTAGGTCCGATTCTTGTTTTGAATCCGTACTTCACAAAGAAAATACTTTACAAGCTATGCGGAGAAGAAAAAAAAAAGTTTTGCCTTTGAACAGGAAGTTATAAAAGCGTACAATTCAAGGCTTGAGGGACTTTAAAGACAATCATGGGGGATTTAAAGCTTTTTCTTTTGCACAAGCAAAGAAAGTAAGTGAAAAGATTTATTTAAGATTATTTTAAGAATAAGGTTATATAATTTAGTCATGGATAAAGAAGAAGCAAAAGTTTCTTCCATCAATGATCCTTAATTCCCTCTATATATATTTTTTATCTTTTTTTATAAGCAAAAAAACTTTAATATCTGTCTTTAGTCTGATGATATTATTCTATATAAGGCTCGACAGGTAAGTTAACAGAAATTATAGAAAAAATTTTGAAAAAAAGTAAGCAAAAACTTTTATATCGTCTTTAGTCTGATGATATATTTTAACAAGGCTCGACAGGTAAGTTAACAGAAGAATTAAAGAAAAAAAAAATTTTGATTTTATTAATAAAAAAATTGTTTTAAAGACAGCCTCCGCTTTTATGGACTATAAAAAGCGGAACAAAAATGAAAATATATTAATTATGCCAGGGGGATTTTTTTATTAATTATTTTAAACTTATATTTTTGAAGACACGCCAAATTACTTTAATTAAAGAATTAAGGAAAGCAAGGAAGCTTTCTCAAGAGGAATTGGCTGAAGCTGTCGGTACTACCAGACAGACAATTACCTCGATTGAAATAGGTAAATATACTGCCTCGCTTCCCTCTTGCCTATAAAATTTCAATACACTATTTCGGTCTGACTATTGAAGATGTTTTTGATTTTTCAGATTTGGAAAATGATTAAAGGAGTGCTTAAATGGAAGAATATCGTAACAAATTAAAAATTCAGAATGTATTTTTTCTGTATGTTCGGCGGTACTGATTGTTGTTCAGATATTAGCATATTCAGGCGTGATAGACCCTGTCAAAAAATTCCTAAAAGCTTGGGCGGATTTCTGGCACGGATTTATTGCCGGAGTTGCTTTTGGGAGTCACAGCTATCATGATTTTCGGATTGATAAAAACCTGATTGCATAAAAAAAATAATAAACAGCTGAAAAACTTTATGTAAAAAGGAAAATGATGAACGGAAAAAGGAAATATGTACAAAAGGCAAAAGTGCCGGAGCTACAGCATATATCTTTGCTGTATGATAGCAGCTGCTATTATATGCGGATATTTTAATGTTATCGTATGTATTACTTGGATTATATGTACATTTGTTCAGTCACTTTTTATGATCGGAGGAAAACTTTACTACAATCGAAAACTATAATTAAAAAAAGCCACGGTTAAACCGTGGCTTTAAAAAATATAAAATCATATTTCATCGGATTCTACAGTATCTTCGACTTTGTCGAGAATTTCTTCTTCAGAGCAGCCGCATGCGCATGCGTCTGTTATGATAACGCTTTCTTCTGCTTTTTCAGCGGGAATATCATTGATATCCTCATGCGCAGTCACAGCAGTCGCCGCAGCAATCATCGCAAGCAAGATCTTCGTCTTCCAGATCATCACAGCAGCAATATTTCGTTTTTCTTTTTGAATAAATATGCAGTTAGCGCTTCGCAGCGGCAGCGCCTGCAATAAGTCCCAGAATTAAACCTTTTTTCATTGTAGTCCCTCTTTTCTCCGCAAGAAAGATTGCCACGGCTTGCGGTCCGTTAAATGGCGTAGTTTTATTTTTAAATTATTATATCATAGTTTAAATAAATTTCAACATTAAATTTATAAATTTTTTTGATTGAAACATCAAAATCGAAATGGCAGTCAGGGGGAGCAGTTTCGCATCTCAGGATTCTTTTCTCCCAGCCATATTGACGCAATACCGGCTTCTGGCAGTCCTTCCTTTCATCAAATCCGCCTTCACTGCCTACGAATAATGCAAAGCTTTTTTTTTTTTCTTGTGTATTAAGTTCGGAAAATCTTATTCCGCCCTCTTCATAAAAAGCATTGCCGGACAATCATATTCTTTCATTTGTATAATTGCTTCATCAAAGGAAATCATAGGTTCGACAGTCGGTATAATCCCTTCCGGACTGTTTTTGCCGCTTCAAGGGCTATTTTATTAAGTCTTACAAGCTTTTTTCAAAGTCCTTTTATCAGGACGGGAAACGCATCTTCGGGTAAGAACGGGAAACAATTTTTGAAACGCCAAGTTCAACGGATTTCTGAATAATATGTTCAAGCTTGTCCTGCTTGGGAATAGCCTGGAAAAGCGTCAGGTCGACCGAAGGCTCAGCGGAGCAAAGCTTTTGTTCTTTTATATTTAAAAATACAGTATCCTCTGTTATACTGCTGATTTCGCAGAAATAATCAGTGCCGCATGAGCATACGGTTATTTTTTCTCCCGGTTTCATTCTCAAGGAACGACCGATGTGTCGGGCGTCTTCTCCGGTCAATACCGGATTATCTGTATTTATATTTTCAAGAAAAAATCTGGGCATAAATCCTCCGTAAATATTATGTGTAAAAAATCAAAAAAATATATAAGTAAATTATACGATATTTTCACAGTTTTTTTCAATACATCAGAAATAGTTTTTTCGGTAATATTGACCTTTACTTTTGACGGACGTTTTCTTACACATGAAGAAATGAATGCAGTATCCGACTATTATTATGCTGTTGAAACAGATGATTTGGAGCTTTTTAAAACAACTCAGCCGGAATACTATGGAATTTGAGCAGCAGAGCGGAAACAGTCTGGAAAGCTATCTTAATGATGAAAAAGGACGTAGTAGACGCAACGGAGAAAACTTTAAATATACTTCAATCGAAGTAACAAGCTGCGGAGACAGCTCTGAGGATCAGGGAATAACGGATATTATAGATATGCTTAACGGAGTGTATGAGGATTACGGCGCTTCGTCAAAATTTGAAGACACTCTGAAGGATGCAAAATTTATTATGGCTGATTTAACAGTAACTGTGGGCGATGAAGAATATTTGTATACTGATAAATTAATATATATATATTTAACTGCGGAGATAATATATATATTTTATAATACGGAAAGGAGCCGTAACCTATGAAAGACAATCCTTATATAAAGAAGTTGTGAACAACATTGCTGAGCATTGCAATGAACTAAAAAGTTTATCTTATAAGCAATAAAATAAACACTAACGGCAAACTTACCAGCTTTAAGCTTGCTATAATTGTAGATAACAGTGTGGAAAATAATTCTGAACTTGAATGCAGACTGTATCTCAATATCGACTGCGAATTTGCCTTTTGATTTAGTAATATACCGTGAAGACGAATTTAATAAGCTGAAATGTGAAATAGGAACTTTGCGTGGAAAATAAACAATTCGGGGACGGTGCTTTATGGGTAGGGGATATCGTGACAATGACAGCCGCAGATACTTTGACTGGCTGTACTATGCAAATCTTGACTTGCTGGCGGCTAAAACACTTCTTAGTGACGAACGTTGTTATAACGGCGCTGCGTTTCACTGTCAGCAGAGCATTGAAAAGGGACTTAAAGGTTATCTTCTTTTTAAAAAGCATAAGCTTTTTATGACGGTCACAACCTGACGTGGCTTTTGCAAGCAGGCAATGCAGACGGACAGTCACTTTTCAACGTGGCTTGAGAAAAGTACTATGCTGAACCATTATTACATAGAAACACGCTATCCGGCAGATATTCCTTTGATATAGATACCGATACTATAATGGAGCTTTATTCATTCAGCGTCGGAAATGCTCAGCTTTATAACTGAAATTATTCATTTTCGATTTCAGAAGCTACCATAAAGGTAACTTATTTGCGTTTTAATTTGTTTATTTCTTTGACTAAATCAAGTATAAGCCTTGTTAGTTTATTATCAAGCTTCTTCATTTCTTCCAGTAAATTATTAGTTTCTGTTAGACATGTATCGTCAAAATCAAAAAATTGCATGGGAGTAATGCCTAAATATTCACATATATAGAAGAATGATTGCATGGTGGGGTAACTATTTTTGTTTTCAATTTTATTAATATAACCCTCGTTTTGACCTAATGATAAACTCATATTTCTTGCTGAAACGTTCTTTTGCAGTCTTAATTTAGAAATACGGAGAGCAATTTTATCTATTGTCATCATTAAAAAACTCCAATCTAAATAAATTCAGCCATTGACAAATTAACCCAAATAATGATATACTACAATTAAGTGTCGATTAAAGTAACCATTATTTAGGCTATTTTTAATAGCTTAATTATATTATAGCGCACTCACGTGCATTTGTCAATGAATTTTTGCTTACTGTGGTGCATTTTTGCAAAATTTTTGAACATTTACGGAGGATTTTTTATTTTATGTTTTATGACAGATTTATCAAATTATGTGAAGATTCTAACATAAAGCCAACCCCATTATTACGTAAATTAGGACTAAGTTCAGGAAATTTACAAAAAATGGCAAAACGGACTACTGTAAATTCGGCAGTTCTTATAAAAATTGCTGATTACTTTGATTGCTCCACTGATTATCTTCTTGGAAGAACCGATAATCCCGATTCACATAAAAAATAAACTGAAACTTCCAAAACTGTACTGAGACGTTTTTGCCACTTGCGTTCTCCACTTAGTATCGCCCATCTTACTTGGGCGTGAATTTTTATTTTACGTTTTGCCTTTTATGGGAAGACCTATTAGTTCAGAAACTGTATGACGGATAAAATTCGGCACTTTACGTGCCGCAAGCCGCCCACGGCGTTTGAGTGGGCGCATTTCTTTGTTACTTTCTTGTTGCGAAACAAGAAAGTTAAAGAAGTTTTAAAGAAACTTGTTTCTTTGGCTCATAAGGGAAAGAAAGAAAATTCATTTTTTCGTTATTTTCTTTGGGCAATCAAAAGAAAATGACAAATATGTTTTGATTACGCTTTTGCAAATAAGGAAATTATTTATTATGGATAATATACAAATGGCTGAAAAAAATTAAAATTTTATGTAAAACAAAAAAAATAACTGTAAAATTGCTTTTAAAATTGCAACATTAACAGAAATTTTATATATGATTTAAAAATAACAATAAACCTTCTATTGAAACATTAGAAAAAATTGCTGATTACTTTGATTGCTCCACTGATTATCTGCTAGGCAGAACCGATAATCAGATTCACATAAAAATAAACTGAAACTTCCAAAACTGTACTGAGACGTTTTTGCACCTTGCGTTCTCCATTTAGTATCGCCCATCTTACTTGGGCGTAAATTTTTATGTTACGTCATGCCTTTTATTGGGAGATCTATTAGTTCATAAACTGTATAACGGATAAAATTCGGCACTTTATGTGCCGCAAGCCGCCCACGGCGTTTGAGTGGGCGCATTTTCTTTGTTACTTTCTTGTTGCGAAACAAGAAAGTTAAGATAAAGGAAGTTTTAAAGAAACTTGTTTCTTTGGTTCGGCATCAATCACGGTACAAAGAAATGAACAAGAAAGTCTTGTTCATTAATAAGCCGCAGTTGAAGCTACTGTTTCCAAAGCAATTTCCATCATATCTGTAAAGCTTGTTTGCCTTTCTTCAGCGGTTGTTGAAATTCCTTTAAGGGGACAGTCCGACACTGTAAGGATACACAGAGCATTTTTTTCCGGCACGGGCGGCATTCATATAAAAGTGCGGCAGACTCCATTTCAACTGCAAGAACATTCATTTTCTGCCATGCTGCTAAAGAATTACCGTCATCATAAAAAGTATCGCTGGAAAGTATATTTCCCACATGATAAGTACAATTATGATTTTCAGCAACATTTACCGCACTTTTTAACAGTTCATAAGACGCTGTAGGAGCATAAGTTCCGGGAAGTCCATATTGATCGGCATAACTTGAATTAGTACATGCTCCCATTGCTATTACAATGTCACGCAAGTTTTACATTGTCAGCAATTCCTCCGGCAGTGCCCACTCTGATAATATTATCCACATCATATTCATTAAAAAGTTCATAGGAATAAATCCCAATGGACGGAATACCCATTCCGCTTCCCTGTACAGATACTTCAATGCCTTTTATATTTACCTGTAAATCCCAGCATTCCCCTTACTTTATTGTAGCAAATCGGATTTTCAAGATAAGTTTTCGCAATAAACTCTGCTCTGAGAGGGTCTCCCGGCATTAATACTGTCTTTGCAATTTCACCTTTTTCAGCGCTGTTATGCGGTGTAGACATAATATATTCCTCCTTAATTTTATTAAAATTAAACCGTACCGATTCACGGTACGGTTTTTATTGAATTGGCAAACAAACAACCCAATACTTACATTTCACTTCTGTTTTCCAAAGCCTTAAAAAGAGTTACTTCATCAGCATACTCCAAATGTCCCCCTACAGGAATACCAAAAAGCAAGTCTTGTAACCACAACACCCAACGGTTTTAAAAGCCTTGCGATATACATTGCGGTAGCTTCCCCCTCAACCGTAGGATTTGTCGCCATAATTATTTCCTGAACACTGCCGTTATTTACACGTTCAAGAAGCTCTTTTTATTCTGATATCGTCCGGACCAACTCCGTTAATAGGTGAAATAAGTCCGTGAAGGACATGATATCTGCCTCTGTATTCATTAGTACGTTCAAATGCTGAAACGTCCTTAGGAGTTTCAACAACACATATGATCGAACCGTCACGATTCGCATCGGAGCAGATAGGACATACTTCAAATTCTGTAAGATTCTGACAAACAGAACAATAACCCACGTCATTTTTTACGGAAATAATAGCGTCTGCAAATTCCTTTGCGTCATTATCGCTCATGGACATAACAGCATAAGCAAGTCTCTGAGCTGTTTTCATACCGATTCCCGGGAGCTTTGCAAACTGCTCTGCCAGTATTACAAGGGGAAGAGCGTTATTATCTGCCATTTTATCAGAATAATCCCGGCAGCGCTACTCCGCCTGTGATCTTATTCATTTCTTCTTCAGTTGTCTTTTCAACATCAGCCATAGCTTCGTTGATTGCACTGATGATCAAGTCCTGAAGCATTTCAACGTCATCCTTGTCAACAACCTCCGGCTTGATTGTCAAAGCCTTGATATTTTTTGCACCTGTAACAACAACTTCAACAGCCGCCGCCGCCTGATGTTGCTGAAAAATCTCTTGCTTCAATATCATTTTGCAGTTCTGTGATTTCATCCTGCATTTTCTGAGCCTGTTTTATCATTGAATTCATATTCTGAGCTCCGCCGATATTTTTAGGTACTCTTGACTTCATAATTTTATTCTCCTTTGACTTTATAAATAGTCTGTTATTTTTATTTATTCAACAGCGGTTTCAATTCCGCTGCTTACAGCTTTTTTCAATAAGTTTTCCTGCTTTCTGCTCGGATTCTGCCGCCGCCGAACACCTTGCCTTGATGACATAAGACTTTCCCATGACTCTTCGTATCGTTTCGGTCAGCAGTGCAAAATTTTCCTTTACTTTAAAAAGCTTAAGGAAAAACTGATTTTTAGTATCTATCAGCATAATATTTGAATACACAAACGCTCTTGAACCAGCCAGCGTTCCCGAAACAGACGGAGAAACCTTTGTAAATTCCGCAAGTATCTCAGACCATTCCGCAAGAGGTTTGAAATCCGAAGCTTTCAGCTGCGACATATTCACTGCCGGCTTAGGACTTGCAGTTTCTTCAGTTTCTGCCGGACGTTCTGTTTTTTCCGGTACTGAAACATTATCCACTTGTTTTATTTTATCATAAATTTCAGTATTGTCAATAGTTTTCTGTTGAATTTGCACTGAACAAAGCTTAATAAGGCACATTTCAAACTCAATACGCTTGTTTAAAGCCTTACCCATACGCTCGCTGCACTCCTGCAAAACAGTAAGCTTAGCAAGAATTTCCGAAAGTTCAAGTTTTGCGGAAATATTTTTAAGTCTGTCAAGCTCGTCCGGCATACACACTATCAAATCTGTTTTTCAGGGCATACTTTCAACAGCATCAAATTTCTGAACTGATCTGTAAGCTCACTGCAAAGCTTCGTCATGTCCTTTGACATAGAATAAAGATTGTCGGCAACTGCAAGAGCGTTTCCGGGCTGTTTTGAAACTGCCGCCTCAATAATATCAAATAAATGTCCCCTTCCGGCAATACCGGCAGCTGCGGAAACAGTATCCATTGAAATATTTTTCCGAATATGCCGCACATTGATCTAAAAGCGAAAGAGCGTCTCTCATTCCGCCGTCGGAAAGTCTCGCAATAAGAGCCGCGGCATTTTCTTCAATAGAAATATTTTCTTTACTTGCAATATAGCATAACCTTTTAGTTATATCTTCTGTCAGAATACGCCTGAAATCAAACCGCTGACAGCGTGACGTTATAGTTGCAGGCACCTTATGAACCTCCGTTGTTGCAAGTATAAACTTCACATAATCCGGCGGTTCTTCCATAATCTTAAGAAGCGCATTAAACGCATTAGGCGTCAGCATATGTACTTCATCTATGATATAAACCTTATATTTACAGCGTTCAGGAGTATATACCGCACCGTCTCTCAAGTCTCTAATATCATCAACGCCGTTATTTGAAGCGGCGTCAATTTCAATTATATCAGACAAAGCAGCATTGTCCGCATCTCTGCAAACATCGCATTCAAGGCATGGATTACCGTCCTTTTCATTGGGACAGTTAACCGCTTTTGCAAAAATCCGGGCGCAGGTAGTTTTCCCGTCCCCCTTGAACCGGTAAAAAGATATGCATGAGCAGTTCTGCCGTTTTTTATCTGATTCTGCAAGGTCGTTGTAATATGCGGCTGCGAAATTACGTCGTCAAAGGACAGCGGCCGCCATTTTCTGTATAAAGCTGTATAAATAACGGTCACCTCCATTAAAACACTGAATTATGCTTGTAACAAAAAATTCCGGAGCATAAGTGTGCAGGCTGACTGCGGCACACAAAACGATCCGCTTAATGCTGCTCGGTTCCCCGCCTGACATGGTTCACGGTGCTTCGTTGCACAGGGCCCGCACACTTATATTCGGAATATAACCAACTGAAATTTACAGTCACAAATACTTTAATTATTATATCACAATTTTTTTTTATTTCAAGTACTTATTTTAATTTTTTTAATTTTTTAATTCCGGTAAAAATCGACTATTTTCTTGTTAATATGCAAAAAAAGAATATTAAAATATCTTTATTTTTTTTGCTAAAACGCTATAGCCAAGAAAAAAAAAATATATGATATAATAAAGAAAAAGTACATATTTAAAAATAAAGGAGCTGCATTCATATGAAAAAAGTAGTCAAAATCCTTGGAATAGTGCTTATTGCCGTCACTGCTGCTTCAGCAGTCGTCACAATGTTAACAGTATACAATAAAAAATACAAAAAAAATTATATAACGGTCTGTGAATAAATGCAGACTTAAAAAGGGAGTCTTATAAATGGAAATCAAATATGAATTGGCAAAAACTTTAAAGGAAAAGCCTGCTGACGAATCAAAGCTCGGATTCGGTCATATATTTACGGACCATATGTTTATTATGAATTATGATATCGGCGAAGGCTGGCATGACGCTAGGATCGTTCCTTACGGAGATATTTCCCTGTCCCCTGCGGCTATGTGCCTGCATTACGGTCAGGAAATCTTTGAAGGACTTAAAGCTTACCGTACTGCCGAAGGTAAAATTCAGCTTTTCCGTCCTGATGAAAATTTTAAGAGAATGAACGTTTCCAATGAGAGAATGGTCATTCCTAAAATCAACGAACAGGACGCTATGGAAGCTCTTATGGCCTTGCTGAACGTTGAAAAGGACTGGGTTCCTTATTCAGAAGGAGCCTCTTTATACATACGTCCTTTTATTATCGCAACTGATCCTTATGTAGGGGGTTCGTCCGGCTGATCATTATATGTTTATGATCATTCTTTCACCATCAGGCGCTTTACTACTCTACAGGTCTCAATCCTGTTAAAATTTACGTAGAAAGCAACTATGTAAGAGCTGTAAGAGGCGGGACTGGATTTGCTAAAACAGCCGCAAACTACGCTATTTCCCCTTGCGGGTCAGGACGAGGCTCATAAGCAGGATTATGAACAGGTTCTATGGCTGGACGGCGTTGAAAGAAAGTATGTTGAAGAAGTAGGCTCAATGAATATCTTCTTTGTTATTGACGGTGAAATTATAACTCCTGCACTCACAGGCTCTGTTCTGTCGGGTATTACCAGAAAATCCGCAATTGAGATATGCCGCAGCAAAGGCTATACAGTTACTGAAAGAAAGATTACAATTCAGGAAGTAGCGAAGCCTATGACGCTGGTAAGCTTGACGAGGTTTTTCGGAACAGGGACTGCCGCTGTTATTTCTCCTGTAGGACACCTTAAATGGGAAGATAAGATCATGGAGATCAACGACAATAAAATCGGACAAATTTCACAGATGCTTTATGATACAATGACAGGTATTCAATGGGGTAAAATTCTGATGAATTCGGCTGGACTGTTGAAGTAAAATAAATTAAATAGTAATTTGACCGGGGTGCTTGTAATACAGGCTGAGAGTAAGCGTAAACGCTTTAACCCGTTAACCTGAATTGGATAATACCAGCGTAGGGAGTTTTAGAAAAAACAATGACTTTCGGCGTATCCTTTTTGGGTACGCCGTTTTTTAAGAAAGGAAAAAGATGAAAATTTCATCAAAAGCTTTAAGACTTTATGCCGTTACCGACAGATCATGGCTCAAGGAAAATCAAACGCTTACCGATTCTGTGGAAAAAGCAATACTTGGAGGAGTCACTATTGTTCAGCTAAAGAGAAAAGAATACGGATTTTGAAGAACAGCTTTCCCTTGCTCAGGAACTGAAAACGGTCTGCAAAAAATATAATGTACCGCTTATTATCAATGATTCTGTAGAACTTGCCCTAAAAAGCGGTGCAGACGGCATTCATCTTGGACAAAGTGACGGCGATATAAAAAAGCCAGGAAATTCTGGGAGACAACGCCATAATCGGCGCTACAGCTCATAATGTCAACGAGGCAGTATCTGCATTTAAGTCCGGTGCTGACTACTTAGGCTGCGGAGCTGTATTCGGTTCGTCCACCAAAAATAATACTGTTCCTCTATCCTTTGACGAACTGAAAAAATCTGTGAAAACGTTTCTATTCCCGTTGCGGCAATCGGAGGAATAAATCAGGAAAATATATCTTTGCTTAAAAATACCGGAATCAGCGGTGTGGCTGTTGTTTCCGCAATATTTGCGGAAAACGACATTCAGTCTGCTGCGGCGGCTTTAAAAAAATCTATTCTTGAAATTACAGGAGACTAATTTTATGAAAACTGTACTTACAATAGCGGGCAGCGACAGTATCGGCGGTGCAGGAATACAAGCCGACATCAAAACAATTTCCGCAAACGGCTGCTATGCAATGAGCGTTATTACAGCTGTTACAGCACAGAATACCACAGGAGTTACCGGTATTCATGACATTCCGCCGGAATTTGTTTTAAAGCAGCTTGAAGCGGTCTTTGACGATATAACTCCTGATGCAGTTAAAATAGGTATGCTGTCTAACGCAGAAATCATATATGTAATCGCTGATTTTCTTAGAAAAGAAAAGCGGTAAATGTTGTTGCAGATACTGTAATGGTTTCAACAAGCGGTCACAGACTTCTGGCAGAAAACGCTGTTTCTGCTCTTACAGAAAGTATTTTTTCCCATTGCCTGCATTATAACGCCAAATATTTCGGAAGCTGAAATTCTTTCAGACATGGAAATAAAAATCCCGACCAAATGGTAAAGTCGGCTGAAGTAATTTCCGAAAAGTTTGGCGGAAACGTTCTTATAAAAAGGCGGTCATCTGGAAAATACTGCGGCTGATTTACTTTACGCCGACGGTGTTAACACATGGTTTGAAACTAAAAAAATAGATAATCCCAATACTCATGGAACAGGCTGTACTCTTTCTTCGGCAATAGCGTCTAATCTGGCTAAGGGAATGGACGTAAAGGAAAGTGTTAAGCTTGCTAAGGACTACGTAACCGGAGCAATTATGGACGGTCTTGACCTTGGAAGAGGACGAGGTCCATTGAATCATATGTATAAAAACATTATATAAAATAAAAATACGGAGGTCATAATGAATTACAAAACTCAAATGGAAGCTGCCAAAAGGCATTATTACTAAGGAAATGCAGATCGTTGCCGAAAAGGAATACATGGAACCTGAAATTTTAAGACAAAAAAGTCGCAGAAGGCAGTGTGTGTATTCCTGCAAATATAAACCACAAGTCACTTAGTCCGGAGGGAATCGGCTCAGGACTGAAAAACAAAGATCAATGTAAATTTAGGTATTTCGGGTGACTGCAAAAACTATGACATGGAAATGGCAAAAGTAAAAATGGCTATCGACTTCGGCTGTGAAGCTATTATGGATCTGAGCAACTACGGTAAAACCAATACATTCCGTAAGGGGATGGAAATGACAGGCAATGAAAATCCGTTTTATGAGTATTATGACAAGGTGCTTGACATACTTGCAAAATATGATGTAACAATCAGCCTTGGTGACGCTTGCCGTCCGGGTTCTACACATGATTCGACAGACGCGTCGCAGATTACGGAGCTTATTGAGCTTGGTATTTGACAAAACGTGCTTGGGAAAAGAATGTTCAAGTAATGGTTGAAGGTCCGGGACATATGACGATAGATGAGATTGCGGCAAATATGAAACTTGAAAAACGTCTTTGCCATAATGCACCGTTCTACGTATTAGGTCCTTTAGTTACCGATATTGCTCCGGGATACGACCACATTACGTCCGCTATCGGCGGTGCTATTGCAGCTGCCAACGGTGCTGATTTCCTATGCTATGTAACACCTGCGGAACATTTAAGACTTCCTAATGCCGGTGACGTTAAAGAGGGTATTGTGGCTGCTAAACGCCGCTCATGCCGCTGATATGGCTAAGGGTGTGCCGGGTGCCTCTTGCCTTTGCCGCACTTACATAATATTCCATGTGCTTAACACGGTCGCTAGTATTATCTTTATTTAAAGAACCAAATTCTCCGATTATAACAGGTATTCCCTTATCAATAAATGTGGACTTTAAAAAGTCAAAATTCTTATCAAGCTCCGACTTATCCGAGTCAGAAAAAAGTTGAAGTACCGTTCTGATCAAGTGCAAAGCTGTAAGGAGCATAAGCATGAATAGAAACTATAATGTGATCATCATCAGGTACTTTTATACCCTTAACAGCCTTTTCATCAATTGCTGCCGCATGACCTGTGATAATAAGCGAACGTGTCGCATTATTTCCGCCTGATTTTCTTACAGTTTCCACAAATGCAGCAAACAAATTGTTAATAACTTCACGCTCTTCTTCAGTACCGCCTGTCCATTCATCCTGACCGCCTACAATTCTCGGTTCATTCATACCTTCAAAAAAAGAAGATGTTCATCATAGTCCTTAAAACGTGACGCAATCTGTTCCCAGATTTTTGTCAATCGTGCCTTTACCTTTTGATTCGTCAGCCTTAGAAGGATTCAGCCATGTATAATCATCGTGGTGAACATTTAAAATAACATACATACCGTTATCAATAGCATAGTCCACAACTTCATTTACTCTATCCATCCAGGCACTGTCGATCGTATCGCCGTTCATATGATCATTCCAAGATACAGGAATTCTCACCGCATTAAAACCTGCCGCCTTGACTGTATCGATCATGGATTTAGTAGTCTTAGGATTGCCCCACGCAGTTTCGCCGTCGGTGGCATAGTCGGAATAATCATAACAATCCAGAGTATTTCCCAGATTCCAGCCGATCTTCATATCTTTTACTATTTCTGCTGAGGATTTTCCGTCTGAACTGCTGTTGTCACTTTTTCTTAGGCTTATCATTAGTATCCGCATTTGTCTGTACTGCCGGAACAGAACCGTTATTGCTGTACTTAACCGTAACAGATTTCAGGTTTACAGTATCTTGCTGACTCCACCAGTAACCTAACATAACGTCTCCGCCTGACGAAATATACTCCTTGATTTCATCAGGTACAAGCCAGTAAAGAGTAGCGTTGTTTGAATTAGTCATTACAGCAATATTACCGCTTTGATACCAGCTTTTATCTGTCTTGTCAGGACAGGAATCATCAACGGATATACCAAAAGCTCCAGCATATTTCTGGAGTTCTCCGCCGGCTTCAACATTAAATTCAAAGTACTGAGGAATATCTCCTCTGAGATTATATCGGAAAGCGGGATTCTTGCAGTTTTTCCGCTTCTCTGCCGTAATTCAGGGTTTTATTGGGTTCAATGGTATTTGTACCGTCTACAGGTATATCTGCACTTGTAGTATAATTACAGATAATGCTTGACAGTCTGAGCTTTTGCAGACCGCCCCACCAGTAGCCTACTTCGATACTTCCCTTTATCTCCGGTATTTATGTAATCTCTGATTTCTGAGGGAACATCCCATTTAACCTCAAGATATGCACTGTTAACGTCCATTTCAAAATCGTCAGACTGATACCAGCCGTCGTCAGTAGCAGCCGGACAGGAATTGTCAACTGAAATTCCGCATGCACCCTTATAGCTGCTTATATTTGAAGAGCCGTCCTCGGCATAGAAAACAAAAATAAATGAATCTATCTTGTCGCCCTCTCTGACAAACTCATTTAGTTTTGCCTTATAGGTTTTATTACTGTCATAGTCCATTATTTCGTTTATGTCGCTTTTTTCACTGCCCATTGAAAAGTTCACGTTTTCTATTGGACTTACATGCTCAGTAGTGGTTGTAGCTTCTGTAGTAGGTTCTGTAGGAGCTTCCGTAGTTTCCTCAACAGTTTCCGATTCCGATGCTGAAGTCTCAGAAACCGACGGTTCATCTGATTTTTCCTTACAGCCTGTAAACGATACGCCGGTTGTAAGTATCAATGCAGATACAACAGCGGCAATTATCAAGCGTCTGCTTTTCTTTTTGTTTTTCATTTTCTTATCCTTTCTTAATACCGATTCTTTCACCTATTTTTACAACGGTTTCAAACCCGTCGTTTGTATTTTTTAATATATCACTGTCGGGAATAACTGTATCGGGAGGAAAAATCAGTACGACAGTCGAACCGCCGTATTCAAACATTCCCTTTTCCTCACCTCTTAAAAATTTATATTTTTCATGATGATTTTTTATTCTTCCCACCAGCATTGCGCCTACCTCGGCATGAATCACGTTCCCGAAATTTTTAGTATGCAAAACGGTAAATTCCCTCGTATTTTCCTTGTAAATATCGGCTTTTTCAAGGGCTATGGGGTTTACTGTATGATAAATACCCTGAATATGAATATTTTTTGATTTGCAGCCGTCGTCTATATAAATGTATCTATGATAATCAGAAACGCCAAGACGAAATATCATAAACCAACCGTCCTTTATACTTTTCCGCAAGTTTTGCACATCTTAAAAACGACGATACTCCGTATTCAGTGCCTTTTATCATAAAACGGCTGTTTTCGCCGATTTTATACACTGTAAGCTTTGAATCGCATGGACTTATCAAGACGTTTGGATTCATATTTACAGGTCTTGCATCCTTTTTTATTTTTTCTGGTAAAAAATCGTTGAAAGACCTATAATAACCGGACTCATATTCAGTTAAATCTATACCTGCTTTTTCAATAAATGAAGGTATCAGTTTCGCAGACAGAATTGAATCGCAGAAACGACCTGCCGCTTTGGAAACTAACGGCGCAGTCAGTCCCTTTAAAGCTATACTTCCGCCGACAGTACGGTAGAGCCGTTCAAGCATATTATCCTGTCCTTTGTCCGACAAAATTATATTTCCTTGCCTGTCCTTTATTTCCATAAAAATCTCCGTTATTTTATCTTGTATTTAAATAGCAGCCATAAAAATTCAAGTCCTCCCACACCGACAAAAAATCAGCATAGTTTTCATTTTCGGTTTTTTAAGCTTAAATCGCGTTACAAACGCGATCGCAATAATTAAAAGCAAAAAAGCATATAGATCCGGAAAAATACGGCCTATATCCCTGCGAAAGCTGTAAAACAAAGGCAAGATCAAGGATACGCTTGTAACAGGAAGTCCCTCATAGGTTTTACGGTTTTCTTCAGTTTTACTTTGACGTTCTTCTTCCATTACATTAAAATACGCAAGGCGTATAACTGCCGCCAGAGTAAATAAAATCAGAATTGCAATGTGATAAACTTCTCTCATGCCTATTGCGTACCCGATAGCTCCCGGAAGCAGTCCAAAACATATAAGGTCGCAGAGCGAATCTATCTGTATTCCAAAGCGTTTCTCCGGTTCAGTTCTTTTTGCGGGTTCTGGCTATCTTACCGTCAAACATATCGCACAGTCCTGCAATCATCAGAGCAATAACTGAGAAAAGTATATGCCTGCCGTCCATAGCAATGTAAATTCCGTAATTGCAGAAGCAAGACCTATGTATGTCAAAATTACTGTATAATTATAAAAACCAATCATTTAAATTCCCTTAAAAATAAAAACATATAATATATATTATAGCAGGTTTTATTTAATTTTTCAACCTTAATCTTATTTAGCTTGGAAAAAGCTGTAGATAAATTTTCAGCTTACTACTTATGGTATTTACCATTATTGTTAATCTGAAAAGCACGATAGATTTGTTCTAACAGCATAACTCTTGCAAGCTGATGAGGAAAAGTCATATCAGACATTGAAAGCTTAAAATCCGCACTTTTCTTTACATTTTCTGCAATACCAAAGGAACTGCCGATAATAAATGAAATATTACTTTGTCCATCAACGGAGATCTGTGAAATTTTCTCCGCAAGCTTAACGCTGGACAGCTGTTTCCCTTCAATACACATAGCTATCAGATAACCTTTAGCCTCTTTTAGTATGTTGTTTCCCTCTATTTCCAAAGCCTTTTCAATTTCCCTATCCGACGGATTATCCGAAAGACGGTATTCGTCCAATTCAATTACCTGAACATTCCCGAATCTTTTAAGCCGTTTCAGATATTCACTGCAAGCGTCCCTGAGATATTTTTCTTTAAGCCTTCCAACAGTTATTATTTTTATATTAAGCATTAGAATACCACCATTTTTCCGTTTGTTTCAACAGGTGCGACCTCTAATATGTAATCTCTGTTACGGCTGAACTCTTTAAGTCCGGTCTCAACTATCTTATCAGCCATATAAGGCGTATTGTTTTCCTGACTCAAATGACCTAAAAATAATATGAGTTGTCCCCTGTCTTATTAATTCAGCCGACTGCATAGAGCAATCTGTATTTGAAAGATGTCCACGCTTTGAACGTATTCTTTCTTTTTAAGTAATATGGGTATGGTCCTGAAGCCAGCATTTTTTCGTCATAATTTGATTCCAGCAAGACAAGATTACAACCGTTAAGGTTCTCTCTGACAGTATCGGTAACATATCCCAAATCGGTACATACAGCGCATACACGTCCGTCAGAGGTTTTTACACGATAACCGCAGCTTCGGACCGTATCGAGGAGTATCAAAACAGCTTATTTCCATATCTGCCGCCGCTGCGGGACTGTCTAGCTCTATACCTCACAAGCCGGAGCTATCATCTCGCCGGATATCAATTCCTCAAGAGTTTCTCTTTGCCCGAAAACCGGCAGACCGGTTTTTAGTCAGCATTTTAAGTCCTTTTTACATGGTCGGAATGACTGTGAGTTATAAAAATACCTTTTTATTGATGCAAGAGAAAGACCGCTGTCCGCAAGCGCTGCGGTCAGCTTCTTAAATGAAACGCCGGCGTCAATAAGTATGCCGCCGCCGGGTTCTCCGATAAATGTGGAATTACCTTTACTGGAACTGAAAAAGAGGATATATCCTAGCCATTTTATTCACCTTTTTCTTCTAAATTAAAAAGGCGGAAAAATCCGCCCATCAGAACTTGTTTTCATAGGATTTGTGCATAATTTTGTTGAGTACAAGGCGCAAAATTACAAACTTACCTAACAAAAAATTTTGCAGCCTGTAATCAGCAAAATCTGACGCACAGCAGCCTTATGCGAACAAATTCTTAACTATAAAGCTTTTTAACCGACGCTCCCGGAAAAATGCTTTTTTAACAATATCTGCACCTAACATTTGAAGCTTTTTTGTCAAGATTATCATATCCACGTTCAATATGATGAATATCTTCCACTTCAGTAACACCGGTAGCTGCAAGTCCTGCAATAATCAGTGCCGCACCGGCTCTCAAATCACATGCTTTAACAGGTGCGCCTTGTAAACAGCCTGTGCCCTCAATTACTGCAACCTTTCCATCTACTGAAATATCGGCGCCCATTCTTCTGAGTTCGTCAACATAACGGAAACGCTGTTCCCAGACACCTTCTGTAATAATACTAGTACCCTCTGCAAGAGTAACCAATGTAGCCATCTGGGGCTGCATATCTGTAGGAAATCCATGGGTGAGGCATGGTTTTAATATTAGTTTTAAACCAAAGGTCCATCGACCCATACTCTTACGCTGTCGTCAAATTCTTCAATATTAACACCGATTTTTTCAAGCTTGTTTGTTATTGATTCAAGATGCTTTGGAATAACGTTTTTACAAGAACGTCTCCGCCAGTAGCTGCTGCCGCGAACATAAAAGTTCCAGCCTCGATCTGATCCGGAATTACAGAATAAGTAGTACCTCTCAAATAGTCAACGCCCCTGATTTTAATTACATCAGTTCCGGCGCCCATGATGTCTGCTCCCCATTGAGTTCAGGAAATTAGCAAGATCGACAATATGCGGTTCTTTTTGCTGCGTTTTTCAATGATGCTCAGTCCCTTTGCTTTTTTACAGCGGCAAGCATTGCGTTCATTGTTGCGCCTACAGAAACAACGTCCAGATAGATCTGATTTCCTCTAAGACTGTCGGCAGTTACGTCGATCATACCGTGATCAAGATTGCAATTCGCACCCAATGCGGAAAATGCTTTCAGATGCTGATCGATAGGACGATCTCCCAAAAGGACATCCTCCCGGCATTGAAACTCGCCTTATTGAATTTTCCCAGCAACGCTCCGAGAAAATAATAAGAAGCTCTCATCTGTCTTGCACTTTCATAAGGCACACAGAAATTATTGATCCTGCTTGCGTCGATTCTGAATGTGTTTCTGCTGATGGTTTGTACCTGTGCGCCCATTTCATAAAGAATTCTCAGACTTATTGAAACGTCGCTTATATCCGGTACATTTTCAAGAATACAAGGTTCATCGGACAGTATTACAGCCGGTATAATTCCAACGGCAGCGTTTTTAGCTCCGCTGATTTCGACTTCGCCATGCAGACAGCGACCGCCCTTAACAACAAATTTTTCCAAGATTTTCTCTCCTTAAGATATCCGTGCAGACGAATACCCTCTTCTTTTTTCTTCACCTTTTTATTATAAGCCCGAATCGGAAAAATATCCTTTTATTTATAAAAAAGTACAGATTTTCTTGCAGGCGAAAATTCTGATTTTTTCCGGACGGAAAAAATGTTTGTGCACATTTTTAAAATAATAAAAATATTTATTTAATAATTAAATATAAATAACTTACTTATAATCGCTCATATGAAATTTAACGTCCTCGCCGTCATACTTTTCAATGGAGATTTTTTCTATAACAATGTCAGTTTCCGGTTTATCGGAACTGTCTGTAGCAGCTTTCTGAAGCTCAAAAAACAATATCAAGACCGTCAAACACCTGACCGAAAACAGTATATCCTCCGTCAAGCCACGGCGTTCCTCCGTCTTCCGTATAAATTTTCTTTTGCTTCGTCACTCAGAGTCAAACCATAATACTCCGCCATCTGAGTAAGATCAGCCTCCTCATACTTAGTACCGGTCACTATAAAACTGACTGCCGTTTGTTGAAGTACTTCCGCTGTTTGCATAAGCCACAGCCCCTGCGGTATGGATAAGATTTTCGGAAGTTCCTCCGTCAAACTTATCGCCCCAAATGGATTCTCCGCCGGTACCGTTTCCCAACGGATCGCCGCCCTGAATCATAAAAAATCATTTATAACTCTGTGGAATATCAGATTATCGTAATAACCGTCCTTTGCAAGACCTGTAAAGTTCTCAACACCTTTTTCAGCTTCTTCAGGAAAAAGTTTTTTGATCTTGATATCTCCGTAATCCTTGATAGTCAATACGGCAATTTCCTCGCCTTTTTCCGGAGCGGTAAAATTTAAGACCTTACCGGCTTCAGTCTGAGTAGACGAAGCTGATGAAGCTTCACTGCCGCTTCCTTTTCTGAACTTCCTGACGTATCATCGCCGCATCCTGACGCAAAAAGCTGTAAAGCACACAGCACACTGCTGCCGCAGTTATCTTTTTAAAATTCAACATATATTTACACCTCTGATAATTTCATATTAACTTTACCATTATAACCTCTTTAACCGAATTTGTAAAGTATTCAAGACATATTGTAATGATTATTGGTAAATTTTAAACCAATTTCACGCTTGATTTTTAATTTATAACCGTCAAATTTAACAAAACATACTTTCTGGAGTTGGGTAATTGCTTTTACATATTTATTTTAAATCGCTCTTGGAACTGTAAGTTCCGATTTCAATTGTTTCGATCATTATATCCTCCACAGGGATTTTTAGTACCGTCCTCACTGTCAGTTATTTCCAGAGAAGTAAGCTTATCAATAACATCAAAGCCTTCATATGTCTGCCCGAATACGGTTATTTTCTGGGACAGACTGGGACAGCCTCCGTATTCTATAAAAGCCTCGGCAAGAGTAGTATTTTTATCCGATTCAAGAAGCTTTTTTGAGATCCTCGGTAAATTCAACGCTGTTTAACACCGCAAATCTGCTGCCGTTAAGAATCTTTGATTCACCCTTGAATTTTTTCCAGAATCCGCCCTCCTCGCTTGTTGTAAGACTGCAAAGCGCACCCTTAAAGGGCCAGAGATTCTGATGAAGCTCCTGCTCATATTCCAAAGCCGCCTGTTCATTATCCTTATTCAGATCGCCGTTTTTGTTAGGACTTCCCGCACCAAAATACACTCCCGGCTCGGAATTAAAAACATAAGTATTGTCATAATATCCACTTTCTGCAAGATCTGTAAAATTTTTTTCACAGCATTCGGAGCGTATTCCGGATACAAAACAACCTTTATATCTCCCAGACTGGTTTTTATTGTAGCTATAGGATAACCGTTTTCAGGTTCCTGAGTCTGAACCAGTTCAAGCGTACTCATGTCTATATAACTTCCCCGTACTGCTTTGATATATACTGCATACATGATACCCCCTGCAAAACTTATCGCTGCACTAGCCACTAATCCCATTAAAATAAATCTGAATTTTCTAGTCATTTACCTTACCTCAGTTGCTCTTAGTAATTTCCGTACCCTGTCTTGTTTTCCTTTACCGTATATCCCATAGCGGTAATTTCGTCTCTTATTTTATCCGCCAGAGCAAAATCCTTCGCCTTTCTTTCTTTTTTTTCTTTTTTGAACAAGTTCCAGAATTTCCCGGGGAATTTCTTCCTTCTCATTTCTGTTGTAAAGTATTCCCAGAACCCCTGTAAGACAGTCAAATAGCTCTGCACCTTTCACAAGCTGTTCCTTTGATGTTTCTGGATCGGAGATCATTTTGTTAAGGTCACGAACCAACTCAAAATTGCCGTCAGACCGTCTGCTGTGTTAAGATCATCGTCCATTGCGGTAATAAACTGATTTTTTCTTTTTCAAATATTTCCTCCGCTTCAGCCGTAATACTGCCGTTTACTGCCTTTTCTATTGCCTTATCAAGATTCTCACGGCAGTTATACAAACGTTCCAGAGAAGCCTTACACGAATCCAAAAGCTCAGCGGTATAGTTCATAGGCATTCTGTAATGAGCCTGAATCATTAAGTATCTGATAGTCTCATAGCCGTACTTTTCAGCGGCGTCTCTTGTAAGAAAGAAATTTCCCGCAGACTTGGACATCTTTTTGTTGTCTATATTAATGTGTCCGTTATGCATCCAGTAATTCGCAAAGTTTTTTACCTGTTGCCGCTTCCTGACTGTGCAATTTCATTTTCATGATGAGGAAATACTAAATCCTTGCCGCCGCAATGAATATCAATAGTATCTCCTAAACAGTCCTTAGCCATCGCCGAGCATTCAATATGCCAACCGGGTCTGCCCTTGCCCCACGGAGAATCCCAATGCTGTTCGTCTTCCCCTGCCGACTTCCAAAGTGCAAAATCAAGAGGATCTTCCTTGATATCGCTTACCTCGACTCTTGCACCCGCTATAAGGTCGTCTAGGGACTGCTTTGAAAGCTTTCCATAGCCCTCAAATTTTCTTTGTTCTGTAGTATACGTCGCCGTTTGATTCATAAGCATACCCTGTTATCTACAAGAGTTTGGATCATATCAATGATTTTATCCATATAAAGTGAAACTTTCGGGTGAACATCGGCTGGTCTTACATTCAGACCCTTAGCGTCGGTTTCATATTCATGAATGTATTTCAATGCAGTTTCTTCCGGAGTTGAATTTTCAAGCTTTGCCTGTTTAATAATTTTATCATTTACATCAGTATAATTCTGAATAAACGTCACATCATAGCCCTTGAATTCAGATATCTTCTGAACACGTCAAACACGCATATAGGACGCATTACCGATATGGATAAAATTATAAACAGTAGGGCCGCAAACGTAAATACCCGCTTTTCCTTCTTCAATAGGTTTGAAATCCTCTTTCTGACCGGTTAACGTATTGTATATCTTCATAGTTCAAGATTCCTTTCTTTCCTGTTTATTATCTTGATTTCTTATAATTTTGTTAACAGCTACAGCCGTAAATATACCTGCCACAGTTTCCAGCATACGCTGAAGAGCAAAAGATAATGATTCTCAGAGTCAAAATGAGATAGAACGATACTTAAAAAATACCACACAGGATATATATGAGACTGGACTCACGGTTTAATAAAACCGTGAGATAAATGACAGGTGCAATGCAAAGCGATATTAAAATATAATATAAAAAAGAAAACGGCACAAGCGGAGTAAAGTCGATTATCAGCAGTACCAATACCGCCGCCATTCCTCCGATAAAAAGTACCCACGCATCTTACCACGCCTTTTTAATACTTTCGCTGGTATTTGCCTGCATACATAAAATTGCCGCAATCATGCTGTAAAATGGATGGATATTAAAGATCATTCCCAAAACAGCACATATAAATACAGCTATTACCGTTTTCCAGATACGCATTCCCTATATGAATCTTCGAAAACTTCCAATCAGCCTTCAGCTTCAAGTTTTTTTTTCCACTTCCTTTGCAGCTTTCGATCTTCATATACATAGAACACATTTCCTGCGCAGGGTCGGGAATATGGATCTGATCAAGCTCCTTGCATACCTTAGCGCCATTGTTTCTTACAACTCCTGCCGGAACTCCTGCTGCAGTACAGTTATCGGGAATTGCTTCAAGCACTACGGCTGGCAGTTGTCGCCGATCTCGGCAGTTTCCTATTACAACTCCCATACCGTGATCTATAAAAAGTCCTTTTCCGATTTTAGCTCCCGGATGAATTTCTATTCCTGTCCGGAATCTTGCAAACTGCGAAATGATTCTGGCTATTGTAAACATCTTTTTCTTATAGAACCAGTGAGCCCGTCTGTAACTGTGAACAGCATGAAGTCCCGAATAGGTCAGCCATATTTCAAACGAACTTCTTGCCGCAGGATCACGTTCTTTTTACGAGAGCAATGTCTTCTCTCAACTGTTTAAACAATATTTGATCGCCCCCTTCTGTATTTTATCGTATAAAAAAGCCTCCCTGCCCGCAAAGGTCAAGAGGCGGATAGTCCGCATGGTTCCACTCTTAATTTATAGCTTGATTTCCGTAACGAGGAAAAACGCAGAGCAATACTCAGAAAGAATTCCGTTCCTGCTCCGAACTGACAGCCGCACTTCACATTTTCTCGCATATTCTGCTCACACCCATACAGAACTCTCTGCAATGCGTCCGAAAAGGCTACTCTGACTGCTACGTCTTTTTAATTATATAACTATACTATATTATACTCAGATTCTTCCTTTTGTCAACCAGCCTTTTGAAAAAGGCTGGGCGAAAACTTTCATGCCGAATTTCATTAACTTGAAACGCTTTGCAAAAACTCGCAAAGTTACTTTACAGAGAAATGAAGAAAAAATTTGAAAAGGCTGGGCAAAAACTTTTATATCGTTTTAGTTTGATGATTTAATTTATATAAGGCTCGACAGGTTACTTTACAGAGAAATGAAGAAAAATTTGAAAAAAAGTAAGCAAAAAACTTTAATTTCGTCTTTAGTATGATGAAATATTTTAAATAAGGCTCGACAGGTAATTAAACAAAAGATTAAAGAAAAAATTGAAAAAGACTGGGCGAAAAACTTTTATACCGAATTTCATTAACTTGAAACGCTTTGCAAAGACTCGCAAAGTCTTTTTAATAAAATTATCATTTTTCATTAAATATCGGATTGTTAGTACGATTCAAAAAGATAATCGACAGAAACATTAAAGTAATCTGCCAGAAGAACTAAGGTAGAGTAATCTGCCTGACGTTCTCCGCTTTCATATCTGCTTATACTGTTCTGACTTAAATTCAAGTCTAACGCAAGCTTAATTTGTGTAATACCCCCGCTGCTCCCTGAGCTGTTTTAATCTCAGAGAAGGAGACTTAATTTCATTTTTAAAAAAGTCTGGGGAGTAACATTAAAAAAATCACACAATTTAAAAAAAAATTTCTCATTGTTGGTAATGTCACTCCGCTTTCAATATTCTTTATATGATTTTCATTACGGTATATCGCTTTTTCTTATTTGTTTAAATCGTCTGGCAAATTCTCTGTTTGTCAACATTTTTCATTCTCCGATCTTATAAAATTAAGCTATTGACGGACTAATCCAATTAATGTTATAATTAAAATCAGGTAAAAAATAGAAATATAATTTAGGTTTTCTTGTCCGTATCAATGACTAACTATAATTATATATGCCACATTTTTGTAGATGTCAACGCTTTTGTCTACAAATTATTAGGTTTTGTACAATTTCACAAATTCCGAACTAAATTTATGTAGAATTTGCTAATAAATGAGGTTTTAATGTTCTGGAATATCTTTTATGCATTATGTGAATCACATGGTACTACACCAAATGCAGTATGTAAAAGTTAAAATTATCAAATGCAACAGCTACACATTGAAAACGGAACAATCCCCAGGGAGATATACTGTTAAATATAGCAGATTATTTTAACTGCTCCGTAGATTATTTACTCGGCAGAACCAATCAGTCTCATGTTATAAATGAAAATTTTATTAATGAAATAGAGCAGCATGACGAACTATTAGCGGAATTTGCAATAGCTTTTAAATCACTGAACCTTTCAGACAAAATAGATATCATGAACATCATACATGAAAAGCTAAAAAATAAATCCTGATTCAGCTATTGACGGTCTGAATCAAATGATGGTATAATTAAAATTAATTGTACATTTTTATGGGATTTTTATATTCTTGTAAATATTACTTTATTATATTATACCATAAATTTATCGAATTGTCAACCGAAAGCGATAAATTTATCATTTAATTATGAATTATAAAAAAAAAGAGGTGATTGATTATAGAAAACGCATATAAATCGAACGATGTTGCCATAAGAATAAAAGAAATTTTAAAAAATAGAAATATAAACAAAAAGAAATGTA
>VOFG01004010.1_pt1 | contig 28039 bp, 39 predicted proteins | sample 5384171 | NCBI WGS metagenome assembly VOFG01 (sample SAMN12384726, study PRJNA508395) | human gut metagenome | isolation source: healthy gut F | host: Homo sapiens
GCAGGAAAGACTACCTGACAGCTCAGACACGTCTTAAGGAGTTGATTCCTCGCTTGAGGCTAAGGTGAAGGCTCAGGTTGAAACGATTCAGCGGCATGAAGCGCTTTTTGACTTCTCTCTTCTCAGATGAATGAAGGGATTGTCTTGTTTAACCAAAAGCTGGAAATGCGTTTTCGTAATCCTTCAGCTGTTCGTCTGCAACTTGTCAGGAGAACGAAGCACAGGAAACGCTTTTTAGCCCTGGTAAAAGAAATGCATCAGAGTCCCTGATAAGCATCTTTTCATTCATTCGGTGTTTATGATTTGGAACTGCGTATGTTTGAGCGGGACCAAAGATGTGTTCTGTGTAATCGCTCGCGATGCGACTTCAGAAGTTCAAATTGACCGATTAAAGGATGAACTGATCGGAATCGCTGCCCATGAACTTAAAACGCCGCTCGCCGGGGTGCGCGTGGCGGCAGAATGCCTGGTCAAAACGGTTCAGGACCCAGAGAGTAAAGAGACGGCCGCCGAGCTTCTGGAAAGCGCCGACGAAATGAAAAAGACATGATCTCTCGTTGGCTGGATGTTGCCAAACTTCAGACAGGCTCTTTGCGAAATTCACCGGAATTCTGTTTGATTAAGCCCATGATACGAAAAGCGCTCAAAACATTTTTTCCGGCTTTAAAGATTTTGAATGTTCCTTGGAAATTTCGCCGGATGCTGCGGCTGCCAACGTGGACAAACAGGCATTTATGCAGATCATTCAGAATCTTCTCTCGAATGCCTATAAATACCGGAAAGAGGGCAGTGTCTGCCGAGTGAAAATTCAAACCCGGAAGTTAGGAGATTTCCTGGAACTCATGGTGGAAGACGACGGTATAGGAGTGCCCGAGTCGGCGCTGGATAAGATCTTCGATCGGTTTTATCAAGTCAGAATGGTTCCGCTAGAAAAATCGGCGGAACGGGTTTGGAGCTTATACATTACTAAGGAATTGGTGCTTCTGCATAAAGGAAAGGTCACGGTCGCAAGTACTTTAGGCGAAGGAACGGTCTTTACAGCTTGAGCTGCCGGCGCTTCCGACAGAGACAGCAAATGAGGAAGAAGAATGACGGAAAGAACGACGATTTTGATTGTTGATGATGAAAGCAAAATCCGCAGACTGCTTTCCCGCCTCTAGAGGCAGAAGGATTTGATGTAGCCGTGGCAGACTCGGCAATGAGCGCTTCGGAATACTTAAAGAACGGTCATTGCGATCTGATTATTCTCGATTACATGATGCCTGAGATCGACGGTATGGCGTTCTAGCAGAATTGAGAAAGAAATCGTCAATTCCTGTGATCATGCTTTCGGCTCGAGAAGAAATTGCTAGGAAAACCCAAGCCTTGGAACTCGGGGCCGACGATCTATGTCGTCAAACCATTTTTCCATCGAAGAAATGACGGCTCGCATCCGAGCTATCCTGAGACGCTCCCGGCGGCGTAGAACCGGGCCGGCAGCGACCGTACAGGCAGTTAACGGACCTCTCGTTATGGATCCCCGATAAACGTACAATGCCGATACAAGGATCAGGAAATTAGGCTTGCCGATACTGAGTTCCGTCTTCTGTTTATCTTGGTTAAACGGCGGGAACCATCTTTACACACGAAGATTTGCTTCGGCGAGTTTGGGGCCTGAATTTATCGGAGAACTCAACTATTTGCGTGTGTCCCTCTCCAGAATAAGAAAAAACTGACGGCGGCAGGTTTCCCGGGCTCGGCCATTTCCTCTTATTCAGGGATCGGTTATTACATCGAAGACCTTTCGGAAGAGGACTTGTAATGTTTTTGTAATCTTTTCGATTTTTTTTTGGCGGCGCTGAAAGTTTATTTTTAGAAAATAACAGTCATAGACCACCTCAAACCATAACAAGAGGAAAAATATGACAACATCCGCTTTGAAGCGTCGCTCGTTTCTCCAAGGATCTCTGCTTGCGGCTGCAGTTATCGGTTCCACTCCGGCCGTTGCCGCCGAAGCTGCCAAACCCAAATTCGATGAAAGCTTCGACGTGATCGTCGTAGGCAGCGGTATTGCCGGAACGATGGCCGCACTTTCCGCCGCCGATAAAGGCGCTAATGTTTTAATGATTGAAAAGATGAGCCGCCTCGGCGGTACATCCCGCATCAGCGGTCTGAACTTTGCCTGTGTCGGTTCTCCCGCTCAAAAGGCTAAAGGCGTCAAAGACACGTCTGAGCAGCTCGCCTCCGATATGTATAAAGTCTCGGGCAACATGGGCGATTATGAAAAGGCCCTTGAAATGGCAAAGAACACTGCCCGCGCCGAAGCTTTCATGACACAGCGCGGCGTCAAGTGGGACGGCCGCCTGCTGAAATTAGGCGGTCACTCTCAGCCTCGTGTTCTCGTTTCCGAAGGTGACGGAGCCGGTCTGCTGAATGCTCTAGTGGACTTACATGAGGTTTGAAGAACGTCACTGTCCGCACCCATGTGAAAGGCCGATGAAGTTCTCTTTAACGATAAAGTGCGTCGCGGTCGGCGTCAAGGTCAGAGAAAATATTTCTTTGATACCCCCTGAGACCGACGACAACGAAAACAAGACCGGTGTGGAAAAACGCATCGAAGCTAAGAAAGGCGTGATTTTTCGCTACCGGCGGCTACGCCAGAGACAAAGCATTCCCGCTCTTCAGAGGTTCCGTTCTTAGCAGGCGTTGCAACCACCACAAACCGGGCGCAACCGCCGGAGCTCTGAAAGATTTTTAGTTAACGCAGGTGCCCAGCCGATGCACTTGTCTCTCTTTCTGCTTTGCTTATCCGCTGCCGACGGAAGATATGATTTGGGGCATGATGGTCGATCCCGCCACCGGTCGCCGCTTCATCAATGAAGGCTTAACAAGAAATGCGCTTGCACAGGCGGTTCTTCTGAAGAGACTGCAGAACGGAGACAAGAAACCGTTCATCATCTACGATGAAAAAATCTCTGGGTAAATTCCACAACCTCAACCGTGTCCAGCGCAGCCTTAACGGCTTAAACGGCATCGACGGCACAAATGGTCAAGTTACGACAATCTGAGCGAACTTTGCAAGGCTTTTTCGGCGCTGATCCAAAGGTCGTTGAAGACGAGCTTGTTAAATACAACGCCATGATCACGGAAGGCAAGGACGCTCAGTTTGATAAAACCGCTTGAACGTTCCGGCCGCAAGGTTGAAAAGCGCTCGACCTGAAGGGACCGCTCTTTGCGATGGTCATTAACCCCAGACTGAACTACACACCGGGTGGAATCCGCACGGATTTACAAGGCAGAGCAATTGCGCTGAAAAGACGGTAAACCGATCGAAGGTTTGTATGTGGTCGGAGAAGCCAGCGGCGGACTGCACGGCCAGGAACGTATGACCGGCTGCTCGATGCCTGAATGCGCAGTCTTCGGCATGATTGCCGGTGAAAGTGCCGCTCAACGCAAAAGTATCTAGGAGGAAGCCATGAAATTTACTTATAAAGCCGCACTCTTAATCTGCTCGTCCGTTTTCGCTATGTCCGTTCAGGCCGCTGGAATGCCTCAGTCCAGCAAGCATGCTCAGCGCGGTGTGAACTGCACGCAGTGTCATACCACCGGAAAGTTTGAACCGGTCGAAACAAAAACAGTGTCAGACCTGCCATAACCAGGATCAGCTGGCCCAAAAACCGACCGCCTCAACTACATTTCACGCATGAAGAATCCGAAGACCGGCGAAGTCAAAAGAGCACCTCGCCCGAATCAATCCTCATGACAGCATCACTTCGGCAAGACGGAAGACTGCACCGACTGCCACCGTGAACATCGTCCGAGCGTTAACGACTGCGCCACCTGCCATGACGTCAAAGCTTGGAATATGAAAGATCCGAAGTAAAAGAATCCCTCCTTGGTCTCTCCTAGAGACCAAAAAAGCTCGGCTACTGTATCTTCAGCCGAGCTCTTTTTATGGGAAGCTTTCAAAAATTACTGAGGACGTTTTTGGGTCGGTTCCCATGGCGGCAGCATCAATATTCGGCTCCACGAATAAGGCTTCCACTTCTTCAGGCGTGTAAACCTGCTTGCGGTTGCAGAATCGGCAGTTAACTTCAATCTTGCCTTCTGCCTTTCAGAATATCCATGCATTCCTGTTGCCCAACTGCAGCAGCATGCTGTCAGTCTTGTCGCGGGAGCAGTTGCATTCAAAAAAGTGATGTCGGTTTCTGCGACGGGAACGAGTTTTTCCTGCCAGAAGGGCGATGAAGAACATCTGTCGCAGGAACGTTGAGCAGCTCATCCTTAGTAACGGTGTGAGCGAGCTGCAGGATTCTCCCCCAGGCATCGGATCTGAAATTTCGCAACGTTGCCGCCCACCGACGGCATTTTCTGAATGACAAGGCCGCCGAGTTTCTTGCTGTCAGCGGTGGCAAGATACGAAAGCTTGGTTTCTGAGCTGTTCGCTCTTGGCCATGTAGTTTTCAAGATTTTCGGCAACGGAGTTGCTTTCCAGAGAAACCATGCCTTGGTAAGGCTGAACTCCCGGTCTGCGGTCCTTCGGGTCAGGATCAGGGCGCAGAGACCTTTACCGTCTTTGCTGATCCAGTTCCTGCAGATCCATTTCCGGCTTTAATTTCCGCACCTTCACGGATTTCGGCCATTGCGCGAACGCTCATCGGATTGCGGACTTCGGCGTAAATGAAGGCGATCGGGCCGGAACCCTTAACCTGAAGAATCAGGCTGCCCTCAAACCTTGATGGTGCTCGAAAGAAGAAGAGCCCGGCTGTGAACTGTCCGAGCAAAGCGGCCACGTTTTCAGGATAGTGATGGAATTTTTAATCATCTCCCTGCCATTCTTCGGCCATTTTGTACGCAGGCACCGCGAACCGGCGCACCCTCGAACAAAATTTAATCATGCGGTTGTTAAGATTTTCTTTTTATATTTTCTGTCATAGATTGATGTGGTTACCTAAACTTATACATATTTTCACTAACTCGTGAATTTTAGTATTTCGCTCGCTCGGGGTATACCCCCGATATGTTCAAAACGGACAAAAGAGCTAAGCGTTTCACTGATGGATGGTCGTTGATGAAGCAAATTAAACGCGCAGATCTGCATATGCATTCGACATTTTCGGATGGTGGAAGAACCCGAAGAATTGGTTATTCGAGCTAAAAATAACGGCGTCGAGCTGATCTCGCTGACTGACCATGATGAGACGGGCGGACTTGAACGCATGAAAGCAGCGGCCGCTCAGCACGGGCTCCAGTTTTTGCGAACGGGGTAGAAATCAGCGCCGATTACGGGGAAGTTTCCATTCATGTGGGGCTCGATTTGATCCTGAAGATGAAATGCTCCAGGCGCTCTTAGGACGCATCCGCGCTAACCGGTTTGAAAGAGCAGTGCAGATAGCCGAAAAAAATTAGAGAGGCTTGGCATGAAAGGCGTTTGGGAAGGCGTTTTGAAATTGTGACGAATCCCCGACTCATCGGACGTCCGCACTTTGCCGCGTGGCTCGCACAAAACGGTTATGTCGAAGATTACAACGCCGCCTTCTCCAAGTATCTCCCGCGGTAAAACCCGGTTACGTAGAACGCGCTAAAACCTCCATCCATGAAGCAACCCTCGGCGATTCTCAAGGCAAAAGGTATTCCCGTTCTAGCTCACCCGGGCCGATACAAGCTTAATGAATGGGAATTCGACAGCATGTTCAAGGAGTTTACCGAAGCGGGAGGCCACGCGATTGAGGTGACGACGGGAAGCCATACCCCCGGACAGAATTTGCTTTTTTTGCGATTTCGCTCAGTCGAGAAATCTTTGGGCCTCTACCGGCAGTGACTTCCACCGTCCTATGAACCGCTGCGAGCCCGGTCTTCAAGGCGATTTACCGAGAACAGTTGAGCCCGTTTGGAATCATTTTCGCGCGTCATGAACCGCACACCTATACAATACTGACCTAAAAATCAGGCGGTTTCTCTTCGCCCGAATTTATATATAGAAAAGGTCAAAGTAATGGGATACATATTGCAAGTGATGCCTGAGAGCCCTCAGCCTCATCGCATCGAACAAGCCGCGAAGCTCCTGACAAAAGGGCAGTTGGCTGCTGTTTCTACCGACACCGGTTTTTCTTTGGTTTGCCGTTTGGACGACAAAGAAGCGCTGGATAAGATTCGTCTGATTCGTCAGCTGAGCGAGAAGAAGCACTTCACGCTTTTCTGTGACTCTCTGTCTCAGATGAGCAAGCCTTCGCTCGCGTCAACAATACCGGCTACCGCATGGCAAAAAGCGTCACGCCGGGGCCATACACCTTCATTTTGGAAGCGACTAAAGAAGTGCCCCGTCGCCTTTCTCATCCGTCTAAGAAGACCATCGGTTTAAGAGTTCCGTCTAATAAAGCACTGCACGCTTTGCTGGAAAAGATCGGAGAGCCTCTTGTCGGCACGACGGTCATCATGCCGGGCGAGGAGGAACCGCTTTCTTCCGCTTGGAAAATTCAGGGATCGAATCGGTGACCAGCTGGCTTTCATTTTGGATGACGGCACTTCCGTAATCGGTGATACGACAGTGGTCGATCTTTCCGGAGACGAACCCGAAGTTATCCGTGAAGGCTTAGGCTCGGTTTCTGCCTTAGGCCTTTAACAAAGCTCCCATCTAATCAGCTCCTCTAAAGAAGCATATGGACATTTCTTCAATTGTTCAGACGATCGCGGTTTACGCGATCCCTTTGATTTTTGCGATCACGATTCATGAAACGGCGCACGGTTACGTCGCTAAGCTCTGTGGCGACCAGACGGCCTACATGCTCGGCCGCTTAACGCTGAACCCGATCAAGCATATTGACCCGGTAGGAACGATCTTGGTTCCGGGTGCGCTGCTGATCGGCAGTGCGCTGACCGGCATGAGCGGCATTGTGTTCGGTTGGGCAAAATCCGTACCGATCAATTTCCGCAATCTGCGCAATCCTAAAACCGACATGATCTGGGTGGCGGCAGCCGGTCCCGGCGCCAATCTGATCCAAGCCATCCTTTGGGCCATCGCCACTCAAAAATTTTGATCTCCATGGGCATTTACGAGGACTTCTTCATAAAAATGTGTGTGGCCGGCGTCAGCTGCAACATCGTGCTCATGGCATTGAACCTGATTCCGATTCCTCCTCTGGACGGAGGCCGCATTGTTACCGGTCTTCTGCCCCGGGAATGGCTTGGCAGTACTCAAGAATCGAGCCGTACGGAATGTGGATTTTGTTTGCGCTGATTCTGACGGGAACTTTGTCCTTCCTTATGCATCCGTTCATGAGGATGGGACAGGCAATCGTTCAGTGGTTCATTTAGTTCGAGGATAAGCACATCATGAGAGCACCTTACATTCCGTCCGAGCATGCCGTTAAAGGATTAAACGCTGAGCCTTCTGCGTGGATCAAACGTTTTTGTCCGCTCTTTTCTCCCAACGCTAAGGTGCTGGATATGGCCTGCGGCGCCGGCCGAAACACTAAGCTCTTGGCTTCTTTCGGCAACCAAGTGACGAGTTTGGATATCGATGAGCGCTGCAGACCTTACATTGAGGTAATTCGGGCGCGACGTTTATGCAGGCGGATTTAGAAGGTCCGTGGCCGTTCGAGGATGAAGTATTCGACGTGATCGTCGTGAGCTTCTACCTGGAGCGCTCGCTTTTTTCCGCATCTGGTCAAATCGTTAAAGCGGGGCGGATACCTTATTTATGAAAACCTTCATGCTTCCCTTTGAAGGGTTTGACGGCAATCGCGCAAAGAGCCCGGATTTTGTACTGGAGCCTTTGGAACTCATTGATGCTTTCCGGGATACGCTGGAAGTGTTCGCATACGAAGAGTCGCTGATTGAAAAGGGCGACTGCTTCCAGCGGTTTAGTGGCTAGAAAGCCGATCAACGGAAAAATGTCCGGTGATCCTGCCAAAAAGAATAAAATCTTAGTGAAATCATGATTATGGAGCCTCGTTAGGCTCCATAACTTCTATACAATGAATTTGATAAACCAACCAAGGATCTCACCTCAAGGAGTGACTGATAATGATTAAAGGCAGTATTGTTGCACTGGTCTCGCCGATGTTCGAAGACGGCACCATTGACTACGACTCTTACCGCAACCTCATTGAAATGCACATCGCCGCCGGCACTAACGCCATCGTTGCCGTCGGTACAACCGGCGAAAGCCCGACGGTTGATTATGACGAACATAACGAACTTTGTTCGTGTCGCCGTTGAAATCGGCAGCTGGCCGCATCCCCGTGATCGCCGGAACAGGTTCTAACTCTACGAAGGAAGCCATCGAGCTTTTCCGCTTATGCAGCTTCCGTCGGCGCAGATGCGACACTTCAAGTTGTTCCTTATTACAACAAGCCGACACAGGAAGGTCTCTTCCAGCATTTCAAAGCAATTTCCGATGCAGTTGATATTCCTATTATTCTCTACAACGTTCCCGGAAGAACGGTTGCCGATTTGAAGAATGACACGGTGCTTCGTCTGCTGGAGCTTCCGAACATTATCGGTTTGAAAGACGCAACCGGTGATTTGGGCCGCGCTTTCCGAACTCTTGAGCCGTCTGCCGAAAGATCGTGAATTTGCGATTTACAGCGGCAACGATGATTCCGCTTTAGCTTTGATGCTGATGGGCGGCGCCGGTGTTATTTCCGTGACTGCCAATGTGGCTCCGGAACTCATGAGCCGCATGTGCGCGATGGCCTTGGCCAACGATGTCATGGGCGCTCGTGAAATTAATGATCGCCTGATGCCGCTGCACAAAGAACTTTTCTGTGAACCGAACCCGATCGTTCCGAAGTGGGCCCCTTCACAGAATGGGACTCATTCCCTCCCGGAATCCGTCTCCCGCTGACACCGCTTTCCCCCTCGAAACACGAGCAGGTTGAGCGTGCATTGATGGTCGGCGGATGCATCTAATTCACTGAGCACCACGAAAGAGGCGGTATAAGCTAAAATTACCGCCTTAATAGTTTTAATTTTTCCCCGATTTTCCAGGGGAGTTGGAGTGACTAAATGAGCAGATTTCCTCTGCGTGCCTGTACTGTTGCCGTCATTGCGGCCTCTTTTGACCGGATGTCAGTACTTGGGTTCTAAATTTACAGACGAAAAGATTCAGTACGAGAGCACAACCAGCCGCGCTCCGTTAGAAATTCCGCCTGATCTTTCACAGCTCCCGATGGACGATCGTTTTACCGTTCCCGGTAAGACTCAGACCGTTACGGCTACTCAGGTTGCTGAAACCGAGCACGCTCGCAAGAACGCTTCCGGCGCCGCTGTTGAGAACGGCACCGCTCCGGTTCTTCCCACAACCGTCGTGACAAAAATTGTTAAAGACGGCAGTGAAAGATATATCCAAGTCAACCTGCCTCCGGAACAGGTTTGGGAATCTCTGCTGGACTTCTGGCCTTCAGTCGGTCTTCAGGTTGAACGAGAAGATCCGCGCGCCGGCGTGATGGAAACCAACTGGGCAGAAAACAAAGCCAATTTGCCGCAGGACATTATCCGAGCTACGCTCGGCAAGCTTCTCGACTCCGTTTACTCCACCGGCGAACGTGACCGTTACCGCACTCGTATTGAACGCAATGCAAACGGCGGTACCGATATTTACATCACGAACCGCCGCATGGTTGAGGTCTATACCAGCTCCAGCGAAGAACACACTGCCTGGCAGCCGGCCCGGCTGACAAAGAACTTGAAGCCGAAATGCTGACTCGCTTGTCTCTGCGCTTGGAAAAAATGACTTCAATCCGAAGCAGAAGACCAGAGAAGAAATCGAAAACAGCCTGCACTGCAGAAAGCCGCTCCAGTTTACATCAGCCGTGAAATCAAGGGAGCTGACGGCAAGACGGAAGCCCTGGAAATCGACGAAGACTTTGACCGCGCCTGGAGACGCGTTGGCGTCGGCCTTGATCGTGTCGGTCTGAACATTGAAGACCGTGACCGCTCTGCCGGTATCTACTACATCCGCTATCTGGATCCGACTACGAAGTTAAGAAGCAGCAACGACGAAGGCCTCTTTAGCCGCTGGTTCTCGAAAAGAAAAACCCGTCGATGCACCGCTTTATCGTGTCAAACTTGTTTCTGACGGCAATAAGACAACTGTCACCGCAATGCCTGACAGTGATAAGACCGATCCTTTGAGCACTTCTGCAAGAATTCTGAATCTGCTCCAAGAACAAGTCAGATAAAAATTCAAATCAAATTCGAAGCCGGCGCCCTTAAAACGTCGGCTTTTTCATAGGAGAAAATAAATTGCGCCGAACTGACCGTGAAGTTGCTGATGTTCAGAAGATGAAAGTGATTCTTGATCGCTGCAAAATCGTGAGCTACGCCATGTGGGATGGAGAAAACCGTACGCAGTGATCATGAACTTCGGTTATGAATTTACGCCTGAAGGGAAGCTCCGCCTCTACAGCCACAGCGCGCTCGATGGTAAAAAAGTTTCCATCATCCGCGGCATCTGCAATAAAGTGGCTGCGATTATGGAGTGCGGAGAACGCGTCGTCATTGATCCCGAAATTCCTTGCAAGAGCGGCTCGGCTTTCCAAAGCATCATGGCCAACGGAACGATGAAAATCCTTCAGGGCTCGGAAGCCCGTCACGCGCTCGAAGTTTTCTATCGCCACCAGACCGAGTGGTGCCTTCCTTCCCGGAAGGTGCGGAAAACTTCGTCACAATGTTCTGCTTTAGAGTGTGACGAATACAGCTGCAAGATCTGCGTGAAATAACCGTTCTGAGGTGATCGAAAGCCTTTATAACGCTTCAGACTGGTAGGATGAGCGCAGTCAAAAAGGAAGGTTTAAAACCATGGCAGAAACAGTAATTGGAAAAGATACGGTTGCTTGGCTGAAGATCGATGTTTTTGATCTCACCGGAAATCAATTACAGGAAGGCCCGGAAGAAGGCTGGCAAGTGTTGTTCGGACACAATGATATTTTCCCGAAACTTGAACAGGCCTTGATGGGTAAGAAGGCACGAGATACCGTTACGCTGACGCTGGAGCCGGAAGATGCTTTCGGGGAAAGCGAACCGGAACTGATTCGCTCCGTTCCGCTGAATTTACTCGGTGACAATGTGGAACCCGGTATGAAAGTCGAAGGCGTTCCTGGAGAACCGAGCGACGGAAGATTTTATACCGTGATCGGCAGCGATGAAAACCACGTCTTCTTAGACGGTAATCATCCGTTTGCCGGCTGGGCTCTGAAGTTTGTCGTTAGAGTCCTCAAGGTCGAAAAGCCACACCGGAAGAAGTCGAAGAAATGGAAGCGCCGGAACTGCTGGAGGTCGCAGATCTGGTCAAAGAGGCTTCAGAAACCAAACACTGATTCACCGAAGAATCAAATATGCGAAAGGCTCGACAAAGGTCGAGCCATTCGCATTAAAAAGACAGAAAAATACTATTTCGTCTCTTTGGCTTTCTTTTGCAGATCGGCCAATAATTCCCAAGCCTGGCGCGGAGAGAGAACATCCATGGAAACATCCGCGAGCTGGTCTCTGAGTTCGAGCAGAGTCGGATCTTCTTCGGGGAGTTCTTCTTCCGGGAAGACTGTTGACGAGGCCTCAGACGCAACAAAGAGGTCGAGCTGTTTATCATCCGTTTGAGCCGCACGTTCTTCAAGTTTTAAGAGCACCTTTTTGTGCACCTCGAATCACACTTCTCGGAATGCCCGCCAGCTTGGCAGCACAGCGATACCGTAGCTTTGATTGGCGGCGCCGGGTCGGATTTCGTGCAGGAAGACAATGTTCTTCGAACTTTCAGCGGCCGCCACATGAACGTTGACGACATCTGGGAGCGTCTTTTCTAACCTGCGTCAGCTCAAAATAATGCGTTGCAAAACAGCGTCAGGCTTCTGCAGTTCACAACTAAATCTTCCGCGATTGCGGCTGCCAAAGACAATCCGTCAAAGGTAGAAGTTCCGCGTCCGACTTCGTCCATAAGGACTAGGCTCTTATCGGTCGCCTGGCGGAGGATCGAAGCGGTTTCGGTCATCTCCACCATGAACGTGGAAAGTCCCTTGCCAGATCGTCTGCGGCACCGATACGAGTCAGAATTTTATCGATGACGCCGATGTCCGCGCTCTCTGCGGGAACAAAGCTACCGCTGTAAGCTAAAAGAACAATCAGCGCGATGGAACGCATGTACGTTGATTTACCACCCATGTTCGGTCCGGTAATGATGTGTAGACGGTGCTGGGCATCGAGGTCGCAGTCATTCGGTACGTAGTTCTCGATCGTTTCTTCGACAACCGTGTCGGGCACCCTTAATCTCCACAGAGGTCACCGGAACAAAATTCGGTTTAATCCAGCGGTAGGTATCGGCGTGCTGAGCAAAAGAAGAAAGCGCATCAAGGGCGCTGACGCCGTGAGCGGAATTCAAAGATCCTGGCAGAAGGGCTTGCACTTAAGAATGAGCTCTTCGTAAAGCTGTTTTCCAAAGCTTTGGATCGTTCCTCTGCGCTGACGGCTTTGTCCTCAAATGCTTTGAGTTCCGGCGTGATGTAGCGTTCAACGTTTTGAGGGTTTGGCGCCGGCGGTAATCCGCAGGGACTTTATCAATTTGGCCTTTAGGGACTTCAATGAAGTAGCCTTGAACGCTGTTGAATTCCACTCGAAGATTGGGAATGCCTGTTCGTTCTTTTTCACGGGCTTCGTAGTCAACTAAGAATTGACCGCCGTGATTTTTAAGGGCGCGAAGTTCGTCAAGCTCAGCATTAAATCCTTCGGCATAACATTGCCGTCGCGGATAAAGGTGCTCGGTTCTTTTTTTAGAGAAGCGCAAAGAAGCTGATAAAGCTCTCGGGGAGCGGCAACTCTTCCGCGGTTTTGAGAAGTTCGGAATCAAGATCCGACAGGTTCTCGGCTATTACGTTGAGCGACGGCAGCGCGTCCCAAAGCAGCAAGTTCACGAGGTTTGACTGAGCTCTAAAGCGATACGCGTAGCGGTTCGTTCAAAGTCGGGGAACGCTTTTTAGGAACTCGTTAATGTTTTCCCAGCTTTTCCATCGACCCCAAAAGACTCTCGACAGCATCCGACCGTTTGGTGGCTTCAGACTGATCTCGACAGGGCGAAGTCAGCCAGGAAGCAAGACGGCGGCTTCCCATCGCCGTTCCGGCAATGGTCCAACGTCGAGAAGAGCGTATTGGTCTGCCTCCACGCAGCGTACGGACAATTTCGTTTCTGCGGAGGCAGCATCAAGGCCTAAGTGGTCGTTGTCTGTCTCGCGGGTAATGGCCGTGATGTGCGTTAAGTCGGTTCCTGGGTGGAACGGGCATATTCCGCTACCACCCGGCCGCAGTAATCAAGAGGTCGGAGTCGGCGATTCCGAAAGGCTCAAGGGGTGGAGGTTCCGAATTGCTTCAGCAGGGTCTTTTCTGCTCGAATTCGATCAAAGTGCCAGTCGGGAAGGGCAGATACAGAACGATCCGGGAAACGCTCTTCAGCAAGTTCGCGGTCATGGTCTGCAATCAAAATTTCAGACGGATTGATGCGTTCGATTTCGTTCAGAAGACCGGCCTCGGTGGTTTCCATCGCCTTGAAGACACCGGAAGAAATCGTCATCCAGGCTAATCCGACAGCGCTTCCCTTTGCCTTGAATGTACACGGCGAGCAGTGTGCTCTCCGAGCGGTCGTTGAAGGCTTTCGTCTGTCAGCGTTCCCGGCGTGATCGTACGAACCAGCTTTCTTTCCATCAAACCTTTGCCCGGGTACCGAGTTGCTCGCAGATGCCGACACTGAAGCCTTGATTGACCAAACGGACCAGATACTGATCCAGCGTCATGTAGGGAATGCCGGCCATTGGGATACGAGTCCCGGAGTTGGTGGACGAACGCGAAGTCAGCGTCAGCCCGAGCACTCTATGGACGAGTTCGGCGTCTTCGAAAAAGTTTGTAGAAGTCGCCCATTCGATACATGATCAATAAGGTCGGATTGTCGCGTTTGATTTGAATAAACTGACGCATTGCAGGCGTAAAGCTCAGCAAATCCTGTTCACTAATATTGGCAATCGAGGCGATAGACTTGTCGGGACATTGATACTTGATAATAAGTGGCGTTCGTTGATGATATCTCAACGGACAAAAAATCGATAAAAAACCTTCGGACGGTTCGCCGAAGGCTTTATCAAAATTTGCGCTAAGGATTAAGCTTGGCGGCCCTGAATGACGTTAACCATTTTCCGGAAGATCTTCGGAGCGGCGGCAATGATTTCGCTCTTTCTGAAGATAATCACCTTCGCCGGAGAAGTCGGTAACGAAGGCGCCGGCTTCACGGGCAATCAGTGCACCGGCAGCGATATCCCAAATCTTGATGCTCCTTTTTCCCAGTAGCCGTCAAAGCGGCCGCAGGCTGTCCAGCAAAGATCAAGAGCAGCAGAACCGATGCGGCGCAGACCGCAGGTCTTTTTCCATCATGACCTTCATGGACTTGATGAGCATCGTAGTTATCGCCTTCGCGGAAGGGGAAGCCGGTGGGCAAGCAGGGCATCCTGCATGGAATTGCAGCCGGAGACGCGGATACGGCGGGAATCAAGGTAAAGCACCTTTGCCTTTGGTTGCGGTAAAGAGCTCATTGGCCATGGCGTGATAGACGACAGCATGGAGCGGCTGACCGTTTTTCAGCAGAGCGATGGAAACGGCAAACTGAGGAATTCCGTGAATAAAGTTCGTCGTGCCGTCGAGCGGATCAATGACCCAAGTGTATTCGGCGTCTTTTCCTTGCCGCTCACCGGTTTCTTCACCGAGGAATGCGTGATCGGGGTAGGCGGTCTTGAAGTGTTTCTACAATGACGCGTTCGCATTCTTTGTCCACTTCAGTGACATAGTCGCCGAGACTCTTGTTCGAGATCTGAAGATTGCTGCGGTCACGGAAAGCGATGACCTGAATCTTGCCGGCGTCGCGAGCGGCCTTAATTGCCATGTTGAGCATGCCTTCATTCTGCATCGGCAGAGATGGAGCAGGGCGGTAATGTTTCTTCTGATCGCCGTTTTCAGCGCTTTTACGGCTGGTGGAGCGAGGAGCGCGCTTTTATCGGTGGCCTTTGTCGTTTTTAAGCCATCGGTTTAGTTGTGGTTGCCATTTATTCCTCTGATGAACTTTTTATGCACCGCCTCAGCGGTGAAGTAAACTTTAGAGTCAGAAATTTTACCAAGAGACAGTAGTTTATGGACTTCCTTCCCCAACGAGGGCGTATCCGCTTTCTCGTTTCACCCAGCCACCCGGGCAATATCGGCTCTGCCGCAAGGCGATTAAGACCATGGGATTTGACCGTCTATACGTCGTGAGCCCCGTCATCCCGAGTACCGCACCGTGGATCCGGATGCAATTGCTTTTTCTACTCATGCTGTCGATGTTCTTCAAAAACAGCGTCTGTACTTGAGACACTTTAGAAGCGTTAAAGATGTTTCTTTTGCCTGTGCGCTCTCCGGCTACGACGGGAATTCGGACCTCCTGGCAGGCAGCAGACTTCCCAGTGAAATGGTCAAGACATGTTTGGAAGAAAACTCAGGAAGAAATCGCCTTTGTCTTCGAACGGAAAGAAGCGGCCTGACGAACGAAGAGATGATGCCTGTCAGCTCTGTACCGCTATCCCGGCTAATCCTGAATGCGATTCCCTGAATCTGGCCCAGGCTGTGCAGGTGACGGCTTATCAGGCTCAGCAGACACTTCGCGGAAGAGCCTTGGATGCGCATGCCAGCCGTTTTGAAGGTGAGGCGCCCGCAAGTGTGGAAGCCATTGAAGGGCTCTATGAACACCTTGAAGAGGCAATGATCGCCTGCGGAGCTCTGAATCCCGAACGTCCTAAGCTGATGATGCCCAAACTGAAAAAGAATTTTGTCTGTTCCGGTTTGCGCCCGATGTCGATATGCTTAGGGTATCCTGCGCTGCGATTATTTGTCCGCGGGGCGGAACGCAGCGGAAGAAAATCGAAAAAAGACGGACAGCAATAAGAGATTCAGAGGGAAGGATGTTTTCGAGAATCAAAGGAGATGTCAACTCCATTTATGAAAGGGATCCTGCCGCGCGTTCACGCTGGGAGGTTCTTCTTTGCTACCCGGACTGCATGCCATCATTGCACACCGAGTGGCACACTGGCTGTGAATAAAGACTGGAAGGTAAGCGCAAGAGCATCTTTCCCAGTGCAACCGCTTCTTAACCGGAATTGAAATCCATCCGGCAGCAAAGATCGGAGACCGCGTGCTGATTGACCACGGCATGGGAGTCGTGGGATCGGAGAGACGGCTGAGGTCGGAGATGACTGCACGATTTATCACGGCGTCACGCTGGGCGGAACTCTCTTGCTCGGGAACAAAACGGCATCCGACGATCGGTAAAAACGTCATTGTCGGCGCCGGCGCCAAGATTCTCGGCGGTTTTGAAATCGGCGATAACTGCCGCATCGGCAGTAACGCCGTGGTGATCGCCGCTCCCGCCCAACTCAACAGCTGTGGGCAACCCGGCTCGAATCGTGGATAAATCCAAGAAAGCGGTTCCGAAGAAAGAGCCCGAGCCTCAGCCTGACCCGAAAGCCCAGGTTCGTTTAGCTGCCTATGGGCGTCGTTGCTAACGAAGAAGACCCGTACGTAGAGAAGATTAAATCGCTCGAGAATTTGCTTCAGGAGCAGCAGGCACGTCTGGACGAAATGGAAAAGAAGATCAGCTAAGCACACCTGATCTAAGCCTTCAAAACAAAACGTGCAGCCCGAAGGCTGCACGAATCAAGGAATAATCTCTGATTAAACGTTATTCTGCGGGACGGTGTAGAGCTCGTCGATCTCAGCGCGGAGTTTTTCGCGGATGATCGGACGGCGAAGCTTCATCGTGACCGTCAGACATCCGTTGTCAACGGTCCAATGTTCCTTCAACAGGCGAATATTTCGCGGAATACCGTACTGCGGGAAGCGAGAAGCAGCTTTCTTTAAACGCTTTCCAGCGCGGCCATGCGGATGTCGCGACGCATGAGCATGCGGTCGTCTGAAGGATCCACATTGAATTCTTAGCAAACTTCTCCCACTCGGCTTCGTTGACGACAGCTAAAGCTGTGATGAAAGGACGAGCTTCGCCCACCACCATGACCTGCTCAAAAGCGGATCTGTCTGAATCGCAAGTTCCATGTCGGTCGGAGGAATCTTCTCCGGTGGAAGTTACGATGATTTCTTTGATTCGACCTTTGATGCGGATGCGGCCGGCATCCGACAAGTCAGCTTGGTCGCCCGTTCTGAACCAGCCGTCTCGGTAAAGACTTCGGCTGTTGCGTCAGGACGCTTCCAGTAGCCTTCATGACAGTCGGGCCTTTAACCTGCAGCTCTTCTATGTCGCCGAGACGAATTTGAAGTCCGGGAATCGGCTGTCCGACCGTGACGGATTGTTGCAGTTCCTCGCGATTCACGGAAATAACCGGAGAGGTCTCGGTCAGACCGTAACCCTGGCGCAGTTCAACGCCCATGGCGTTGTAGAAACGGGCCGATAGCGTTGTTTTAACGCGGCACCGCCGGCAATCGCGATTCTCAATCGGCCTCCGAACACATCGCGGATCGGGAGCACGATGCGGCTTTCCAGCATCGGCCAAATGAAAGAATCAAGCCAGGAAGCGGAAGAAGAGGGAACGGCCAGGCCGTTACGGCGGCAGAATCTCTCCAGCCGATCATTTCGGCTGATCGGGCAAGCGGCGGCAATGCTTCCCCTTGGACTGAAGACTCGCTTTGATGCGGCTATGAAACTGCTCAAAGACGCGAGGTACGGCCACAAAAATCGTCGGACGGATGATCTTCAGGTCTTCGGCAAGTTTTAAGACGGAGCGGGCAAAACCGACTTCGGCGCCTAAGAACAAAGTGAAGTAGAAAGTGACGGTTCTTTCGAACGTATGAGAAAACGGCAGGAAAGACAGGAAGACGTCATCGGAACCGACGTCAATCACCTGAGAAAACGATTTCACGTTGCTTAAAACGTTATCGTGCGTGAGCATGACGCCTTTCGGTTTACCGGTGGTGCCTGAGGTGTAGACGATGGCAGCGAGGTCATCGGGATCAATCGAGACTTCTTTAAGGTCGGTGTTTTCTCCTGTTTGAGCCAATCGGAAAGATTGACCACAGGGACAGGAGAGTCTTCTGAAGCACCCTCGGCATCGTTTCCGGTCGTGACGACGAGTTTGAGGTACGGATATTCTTTTGCGCGTTCAGCATGGCGTTCCAGCGCAGAGTACGCGGAACAAAAAAGAATCTTAGCTTCCGAATTGTTCAGAATGAAAGCGCTGGAAGACGGCGTATCAACCGCGTGCAAGGGAACCGGAACCATGCCTATGAAAGGATGCGTCGTCGCAGGCGGTTGCCGTGATGGAATTGGCAACAGGACAGCTGCGTGGTCGCCTTTGATAAGCCGGAGGCCGTAAAGGCTTTTTTGCGCCAGCTGCGAACCATATCAGCGAATTCTTTTCCAAGTTACGCTGATCCAAGTCTTAGATTTGTCGTCAAACTGGCGATAAGCAACCTTGTTCGGGCGAACTTTTCGTTGATCGCGAGCAAGTCCGGAATGACGCGCATGTTGTTGAGGTTGTCTGCTGTCATTTACTTTCCAAAAAATTTTCATAAAGTTTCTCGATTTCGTCACCGTGTTCGGCCACGATAACGCGGCGCTTCAATTTCAGCGTAGGCGTTAAAGAATCGTTTTCAATTGTCCAAGGTTCTTTGAGAAGAAGCACGGAACGAGGTACACCATACTGCGGGAAATGATTTGCACGCGGTCTTGATGCGTTTAAGGATTTCCCTGATAACTGCCTTGTTGGTAAGGATTTCAGGATCTTTGGGATCCAGGTTCAGAGAAACGACAAATCGTTCGAAGTTATCTTTGTTCAGCACGAGGAGGCCGACGATAAAGGGACGATTGTCGCCGTAGACCATGGCCTGATTAAAAAGCGGATCCGTTTCGATGGCTTGCTCGATGTCGACAGGGGCACCTTCTCGCCGGTAGACGTCACGATGATCTCTTTAATGCGGCCTTTGATCTTCAGGTAGTTGCCGGGAAGGATGTTCGGCTTGGTCACCGGTAGAGAGCCAGCCTTCGGGATCCAGAGTCTTGAACGTGTCTTCCGGACGCTTCCAGTAGCCTCTCATGACCTGCGGTCCGCGCACTAAGAGCTCGTCTTTTTCTCCCAGTTTGGCTTCAATACCTTCGAGGATCGGCCCGACAGTATCGGGATGATTGGCTCCGATTTATTGACGGAAATGATCGGGGAAGTTTCGGTCATGCCGTAGCCTTGGAAGATTTCAATTCCTAAGCCGATGATCGTTTGGCAACTTCTGGGCTCAGGCTGCACCGCCGGAAACCGCGACGCGCATGCGGCCTCCGAAGGAGTTCTTAATCTGATTGCGAACGAGTTTGTCGTAAAGAGGATCCATCAGACGATCGAAGGCTGCCGGGACAGCGGAGTCGACGGGCACAAGTTGCAGCGGCAGAAATTACGGTAACCGGCGTCAACAGCCGCGTTGAAGACTAGGCGGCGGCTCACGGCGCCTTTTTGTTTCAGACGTTCGTTGGATCTTAGCTGCGACTTTTTCAAAAATCTCGGAACGGGACATCATGATGGACGGACGTACAAGTTTTAAATCGTCCAGAATGCGTGCAACCTCGGCTGAAGGTGACTTTATTGCCCATTCCCAGGCCGATGTAATAGGAGCGGTGAAGCTCGAAGGTGTGAGATGAGTGAAGGATAACCAGGTGTCGGAAGGATTCGGCGCGATGTTGTAAAGCAAGGCCGAAATATCGTCATGATATTTTTATGTGTGAGCATGACACCTTTTTAGGTTTACCGGTTGTACCGGAGGTGTATACCAAAGCGGCCAAGTCTTCCTCTTCGGGTCCGGGCGGAAGGGTTAAGACGGATTCGCCTTCTTTCAGCCATTCAGCAACGTTAACGCTGCGAACCTCGTTGCTTTCAGGTTCGGATTCATCATCGATGTAGACGACTGTGCGGAGCTGAGACAAATCGGCGCCGGTTGCTTGAATGGCATGCCAGCGTGCGCGGTTAACAAACGAAGCCTTCTTCTCCCTTGCAGGCAACTTTGTCAAAAAGACGGAAGCCATTGACCTCAAAGGGCGCCTGATTGCGCTTTCGAAGCGCGTGTTTGAGGATGGAGAGCTTGTGAATCTGCCGGTTATTCCGGCGCGTCTGCTTCTGGAAGAAGAATTTGCCGAGCCTTTTGGCGCCGAGATAGCCGGCGATGCAGAAAGCATCCGCACAATGCGACTTTGCAATGCCATTCACGATCCGCGCATGCTTAGTTCGGTAGCCATAGGTGTTGTGCACCTCTAGCTCAGGATGCGACGCCTTCAGGCGATCCAAAACCTCCGAGCGCATAATTCCCATGAAGGTTTCCGCACGGAACGATTGTCCGCGCTTTGCCTTCAACGTGATTTCACCGCGATGAAGCGCCTTATGGCATGTCTCACAAAGCGTAAGCAGGTTGTCGGGTGAATCACCGCCTGTACGTCTGCTCTCCAAGTGATGAACATTAAGCACCGGGTCTTTTGATCTGCCGTAACAATGCTGGCAAACGTGCCCGTCTCTGAAAAGAACATACTCGCGGATGTTCCAGAAGCCGAGCTGTTCGCCCTCTTGGTACTCTTTCCCTGAAATGTCGGGATTCTTCAGCAGCTGCAAGTCGAAAGACGCCGTTTCCACGGTGATCTTTGTGACCGGCAGCAATCGAAGAACCGCTTCTATGCGCGACAAGTGCGCGTTGATTCGGTTTTCAACCGACGGAGCAAGCCAGCCTTTGCGCTTGGTGTTGATGCGGTTGTCGAACCTCGGTGCGCGGTAGCGCGTTTTGCGGTTACGGCGGGACTGCCGTAACGCGCGACGAGCAGAGAGCAGATCGGTGATGTCCTGACGGAGTTCGACTTCTGATGCATAAAGTTCAGCCTTTTCCGTTGATGCGGAAAGGCCGACATGTTTGTACCCGGCATCAACACCCAGACTCACCGGCTGTTTCGAAGTAGTAGCCGTGGTTAAAGCGAGTCTGCATGACGTTATTTAGAACCTGAAGGATCTTTGCGTCGCTCTCGTAGACCAGGTTTAGTTTTCCCGCTTTTTTGTTTTCTCTCATATAGCTGCGGATTCTCGAACGGACCATCAGCGACAAGCCCGTCGCAATGAACTGCACGAAGGTTTTCCCTTGAAGGGCCTTGTTGTCGGAGCATCTGATCCTATTGCAGCCGAGTCGATCCTTAAGCGTTGCAAAGGCGTCCTCTACGCGCCAGCGGTCTGCGTAAGCTGTCCACGCTTTGACCGGATCTTTCTCAGAGTCCGTAACTAAAACTCTGAAGCCTTGTACTTCAAGTATTCGTCAACCCGGCGGTTAACAATAATCAAGCCTTTTTCCTTATCGTTTCGGAAGAATTTTTCTTTCAGCTCCTCCTCTTGTTCGGTAAGGGCTTCCTCCTCGAGGAGTTTCTTTTTAATCGTGAGGAGCGATTCTGTGAGCTTATTGGCCGCTTCCTGATAGATAACCGGGTCGTAGAACATGTGGCAATACAGCTCTGCGGATGCGGTGTTCGAAGCCGGTTTTCCATCTACCGGCCGCGGGTCATATTTCCATTCACCTTGGCCGTGGCAATGTTCTTTCTAATGTAGGGGTCGCCGCTGTTGAGGTCTGCAAACTCTTTCCTGTGTTCATCGATAAGCTCTCTGGCCAGACAGCCTTTAGTCCCCAGACGGACATTAAAGATGAACTCAACCTTATTGATCAGACAGTCATTGATGTTTTTTACGCTGTTATAGCCTTTGTCAGCAACCAGAACCACATTCTTCATATTTAAGAGCGCTTGATCGGCAATCGTATGACGAATGGTGCTGACATCATGGACATTCCCGTCATAAAAGCGATAAAAAATCGGAAGTCCCGACTTCTGGTCTACTAAGAAGAGAACGTTTAGCTGCGGAAGCGCATCATCGTCTTTGTTCTTGCCGTATTCAATGTGGGTCAGGTTGGTGGAGTAAGAAGATATTGAGGTGGAATCCAAGGCAAGGATGATCTTATTGTCTTCGTCTTCCTGAAGATAACTGCGCATCAGCGAGAAATAACGCTGCACGTCTCTGAGTTCTATTCTTTGAAAGAGGCGCGTTACTGCCGAAGGACTTAGTACACGCGGGTAAGGCAGTCTCGTCGTCTCGGCAAAACTTTCATAAAAGCTGACGTTGTTGTTCTGGTTAAGAATTAGAAAGTAGGCCAGAGAAAGGATCTTTTTATAGTCCTTGTTCCTTGGGAAGCACTCCTTTAAGAACTCCCCGACTGGAGAGTCGGCAACGATCTGATCTAAGGCCCAAGTAGCACCGGCATAAAGCTTCTTTATATTGCGAGCTGCTCGAGGGTAATACCTTCCTCTGAGATCTGAGTAAAGACATAATCTTTACCCTTCCTCTCAACCTGATAGTTCCGCAATTCAGGATGTTCTTGAAGGAAAGCTTCATCAAAACGAATTTTTCCGTCCTTTTGTCCGCCAAGGATTGTCCCGATCTTTTTGGATTCACCTCTCTTACTTCGTTTGAGTTCTCTGTCCCAGATGTTTTTATAGGTGTAAACGTAATAAACGGAACCTGCTTGTTAATCAGAATCGGAGGAAGCTTCGGATTTGCCATTAATAGATCTCCATATACAACGATCTAGTTTAAAGTCAGTCACGCTTCCCGGCAAAGTAAAAAGTTCCGGATGGTCCCCTGAAAGCGAGATCACGATTAAGGGAGAAGGCAATGAAGTTTTTAAGAAAGTCGTTGAAGCCGCACAACCGGTGCTGAAGACTTTCTTTTAACTATCGTTTTATTCCGAATTTATTCGTCTTCAGCAGCAAAGCCGTTGAAACAAACCGTTGACGGCGAAACCTTTAAAATCGGCGCGATTCAGTCCCAAGCCCTCCCGAAATTAGTAAAACAGGCGGACGGCAGCCTGCTTATTGAAAATCTTGATTCTTCCGTCAAGACAGACATCTTCTCTTTGGCCTCAGAAGAAAGCAACGTTGCTCTAAGTAATCGGAATTTAAATTTTCTGTCAAAGGCGGAAATCTCAAAGCCGCTGCCTCTGTCTTTTCGGTGACGGAATCGATTACAGAGACAGCAGTACACAGTTCACTATCGGAAAGACTTTGGTTTCTACCAACCAAAGCCAAAACAAATCTGAAATTACCAGGAAGCGCATCCAAAATCACTTTTGATCACCCTGAAAGTCGGTGGTTTCTTAAAGGTCGGCATTGACAGCTGGAATACCGGATTAACAGCACATTTTCCGCCCGAACCTCTGCTCTTTGACTTCTTGGTGCAAGAGGCTTTCGGAACAAACTTCTGCACTAACTTCCCCTCATTTGCTCTCCTGAGCCTATAAACGAAGCTCAGGCCGAAGAGGAAACGGCATCCTTGCCGGTAAAACCTGGGCCGCGGTTGAACCCTCTGAGATTAAAGTCGGCAAAGAAAGCCTTTCTTTCAGCGGACAGCTTAAAAAGCAACCCGAAGGCAATACTTTGGGATCTGTGAAATTCAGACTTCAGACATCCGACGGCGGCCTCGGACAGTTTGCGCTCATGGCATTGCCTCGCAACTCTTACTTAAGCGAAGGCAAAGGAGTTTATACAACTGAAATCGTTCCGACACTCACGCCGAACGGCGATTTGATTTTGACGGCAAACGGCGTCCGTCTTTTCTAAGAAATCTCCGGACAAAGAAAATCCCGCTCGTTCTTTAGAACTGCGGGATTTTCTGTTTTAGTCAGAGACTAAATTACTTGGCCAGCTCAATCGGTTTTGCCATCCTTGGCGAATGGTAAAGTTATGGCACTGGTTGCACATCAGAACCAAGGTTTAGGACAAATTGGCCTTATGGCAGTCTTCGCAGTTCACCTGACCCAAGTGAGAATGATGGGGATTGGGAACCAGATCGGCTGTCTGTTTAGCCAGTTTGTCATAGTCACCGTGGCACTGCATGCACTGATACTTGGTGACATAGCCGTCTTTACTTTTCGGCCACATAGCACCGTGAATTTGTCCCAGTGTCTTGGCCTGAGCAGCAGGAGCAGCAGCGGCAGGTGCCTGGTCAGCTGCATAGACGGAAGACCGACGCTCATTCCGAAAGAGCGGAAGCTAAAACGAGTAATGTTTTTTTTCATTCTTGATCTCCTCTTACTTTGCAGCTGCGGCTCTCTGAGCCATTTCTTTACCGGCAATTCTTCCGAATACGGTGGCTGCGCCTAACTGAGCGCCGCCGGCATAGTTATGGAAGAAGATACCGCCGGAGAGTTGCCGACTGCATAGAGACCGGGGATGGTCTTGCCGTCTAAGTTCTGAACTTCAGCCTTCGTGTTAATCAGCGGGCCGCCAGAATGTAGCGGTCATACCGCCTGCAGAGGCACAGCATAGAACGGAGCTTTTTCAATCAGATGCGGTTTCTTGTAGGTGTTCGGCGGATTCATCTTGCCCAACGTACCGTTCTTGACTGCATCGTTGTATTCCTTAACAAGCGCCACAATCTTGGCCGGAGGCAAACCTGCCTGTTTAGCGACTTCTTCGATCGTGTTGGCCTTACCGTACGGGCTGTTCAGCATATCGAATTTAGGAATAACTTTGTCGAGCACCGGGCATGTCGAGTCGACGATGACCCAGCCGGTGTTATCCAGTGTCTTCTGAGCTGTGGTTCAGCTTTAATCACATAGGTGTTGTTTTCATCCATGTAACGATCACCGGAAGTATTGACCTGAATACCATAACCGGAGTTCAGAACGTCAGCAGGATTGACGTGGGTTGCACCGATAATCGGACCGGCATGGAACTGGTCCATGTTGACGCACTTAGCATACAGAGGAAGCGTCAAGGAAATGTTTTCACCAGTTGTGGACTTGGAGCCACGAAGCACCATGCGGGTAGCCCAGCCGCCGATGTATTTATCGACCATTTCAGGATTGGCAGAGAAGCCGCCGGTTGCAATGGCAACGCCGCCCTTGGAGAAGTATTCTTCCTGTCCTGCCGGTGTCTGAATCTTCACGCCGGTAACACGCATCTTGTCGTCATGAAGAAGTTCAATACCTTTGTGCTCGAACTTAACTTCAACACCTTCTTTAGCGGCAGCCGCAAGAAGTTTCTTAACGAGCTGTGCACCGCGTGAGACCTTCGCCGTCAACACGACAGGTACGGCCGAGACGCGGATACGGCATCGGACGAATCTTGCCGAACTTAACGCCGATATCTTTTTCCAGCCAGTCAATACCGGCGGAAATGTTATCAGTGTAAGTGCGGTTCAAAGCCTTATCGCCCATCTGTTTGGAAACGTCCATCATCATGGCGTAGAAATCGTCGGCAGTATCTTTGATGCCCTGCTCTTTCTGATGACGAGAGCCCCAGCCGCAAACGGAGCCCAAAGCAAAAATAGCGTTCCCGTCGGGACGGTCGCGTTTTCGAATACAACTACTTTCTTTGCACCAGCCTGCTTAGCGGCGATGGCAGTGACCAATCCGGCAGGACACGCCCCGAGCACGATCACGTCATAAAGTATTTTTTTATCGTTCTGGGCGGGTGCCTTTGCTGCTGGCTCTGCTGCGTGGGAAGCGCCCACGAAAGAAGCAAAACCGGCTGCCATAGAGCCAACTAAACCGCCTTTCAATACGTTACGTCTGTTAAAGACCTTCATTTTGGTACTCCAAAGTCAAGATACATTCGAGTAAGAGGGGTAGTTATTTATCTTTCTTAAAATCCCGGGGGCTTAAGAACCTCTCGGCATGAATTTTAGCATTAAGATTTCTTAAAGAGATAGTTCAACGGGGCGATAAATTCCACGTCTTCTACAAAAGCGACGGAAATTCTGAAAAATATGAGAACCCAGACTGCACCTAAGTCTGCAAGCAATAATCTCTTTTCGACTAATGCTCTCAGGCATTTGCATTAATAAAAGCAAATTCAAAAAAACTGTTTTCTTAAGAATCGAATTATTCAAAGAAAAAATCAAATTCTAATAGCCCCTCTTTTATCCTATGTCGGCTTTATTTTCAGAAAAATCACGGATAAACGCACGACCAAAAAAATGGGACCTCTCGGTCCCCTGATTCTCATTAGATTAGAGCCTATCCTGCCACTGTGCCCTCGGCACTGCCGTGTAGATCGGAAGCATAGGATCTGCGTCCGTTTTCCAGACCAACCAACGCGAGCGCGGTCAAAGACACAATTGAGGTCCTTCATAAAGAACGCACTGGTTCAAACCATTTCAGACAATGAATGGTTAAAGCCCTGCCGCCGGCACCCAAGCTCGTAGAAGGAATGCCGAGAGACATCGGAACGTTTGGTCTGTCGAAGCGCTCATGTACTCTGTGAGCTCAATGCCTAACGCCATTTGAGCCGCTCTGGCCTGCTTGAAGCACAGGACTGTCGGTTTAGAGACCGCAGCCGGACGGTGGCCGATCGGCGTAACCTTGCATCTAACCTGCAGCGCCGGATCGGTCACATTCCAGCGCTGATTTTCCAACTGAGCACCGAAAGCAAAAGCGGAAGGACTTCCTGTACGAGGCCGTCGAGCATTTGCGGGTCTTCGCTTCTTAAGTCAATTTCACATTCCGCGTGTTCGGCAATAGCGTTCACAGAAGAACCGCCGCTCATGGTGGCCTAATGTAAAAGTCGTTTTGGGTTCGGCCGGAACCTGAGAGGTTGGCAAGCAAAGCGCCGGCTCGGCACAGTGCCTGAGTGGCGCTCGGATACGACCAAAATTCAAATAGCTGTGACCGCCGGGACCGCTGTATTCAATCTTGTAGCGCTTAGAACCGACAGATCCGTAGAGCAGTCTTCCGGGGTCGGCGCCGTCCAAGACCAAAACGCCGTCCACATGGATGCCAGAGCTGTAGAAGATTTCGTTTCACGCCGCGCAAGTCCCTTCTGCCTCCTGCCCGACCGTGGCAATGAAAAGCAGCGTTCCCTTTGTCTTGATGTCGTTGTTGACGACCATTCGAATAACTTGGAGCATGCAGGCCAATGCACGGGATGCGTCGGAAATACCGGGCGCAAACAGTCTGCCGTTTTGGCGGCGAACCGTAGTGTCCGTTCCTTCCCTAAAGCTATTATCCATATGCGCGCTGATAACGCAGACGGGACCGTCCGGATCCGTACCTTTTCGGCAGGCGATGACGTTCCGACAGGATCAATAGATGCTTCCAGACCGTAACTGTTAATCTTCTCAGCGATCATTGCGGCTCTGGTTTGCTCTTTCATTGGAGGAGCAGGAACTTCACAAATTTCGATCTGTTCCTCGATCGTAAAAATTTCCTGAGGAACGGCCTGCTCAAGGGCCTTTTTGACAATCGGGTCGTTGAAGACGCTCTCCATCACAGCGGCGGTTCGTTCTTCAAGGAAGGGTGCATCTTTGACGGGCATAGTCATGGGAATTCCTTAGCAGTAAGTTTGTAATGTTATTCTTCTTTACGCTGCATCACTATATTAATAATGCCGTCCTCTTCAGAAGAGGAAAGGAGCGTTGCCGGTCTGATCCGCAAACTGACTCAAATCTCTAAAGCATGCGGATCAGTTGCCTGAACCAGGAGTTTTTTCTCCCGGGCTGCATCTTGGCTAGCGCCTTCTTTGTTCTAAGCATCGGCATCGGGCACCTCAAGCCTTTGACATCTAATATTTGCTGAAAATCTGAATCGGACAGGTCGGCTCCGTAAAAATTTGTTTTTACGGAAATTTTAGAACGGAATATGAGGATTCAGACAAAGCTTGATGAACTGGCATTCCCAAAATCCCAACACGAATAAGCAAAAACCATCTCAAGCAATAATCATCGATTCAAAATGAAAAAGGACTCTTTCAAAGAAAAAAGTAAGGCTGGTCAGTAAGAAAAATTGAGCTTCAATACCGGATCTAAAAGTTAAGACATGCAGGAAGTTTTGATCCAAAGGCCCTGCTAGACAAGACTTCTATTAAGAAAAGAATAATTATCCGATTTCGACGGAAAAAGAACAAAAAAAAACTGCTAAGGGACACTAGCAGGGTTAACTCAGGATAACGGTTGTTTCACAACCACCTCAAACCACGATGTGAAGTACATGGCTTCAG
>VOFG01002563.1_pt1 | contig 28021 bp, 36 predicted proteins | sample 5384171 | NCBI WGS metagenome assembly VOFG01 (sample SAMN12384726, study PRJNA508395) | human gut metagenome | isolation source: healthy gut F | host: Homo sapiens
AATGAGACTGACAGGCACAGCATTCAGTGAACAGCTGCCGACAGCACAGCTTCACTGGATCATTGCAGACAAAGACTCCTGTATCGTTGTTGAGTCTATGAAAGATGGGCTGCATGTATATGATAATCCGGTAGGAGTGCTTACCAATAATCCACCATTCCCGAGTCAGATGTTTGCACTGAATAATTATGCCGGAGTATCAGAAAACAGCCGGAGAGTACTTTTGCAGGAGTATTACAGCTTGATGCATATAGCAGAGGAATGGGTGGAATGGGAATACCTGGAGATCTTTCCAGCCAGTCAAGATTTGTGAAAGTTGCCTTTACAAAATTAAATTCGATCTCCGGTGAAGAAGAGGATGAGAGTGTAAGCCAGTTCTTCCATATCTTAGGATCCGTAGATCAGCAGCGTGGATGCTGTGAGGTGACAGAAGGCAAATATGAGATCACGATATACACGTCCTGTTGTAATACAGCAAAAGGTATTTATTATTATACGACTTATGATAATCATCAGATCACAGCGGTTGACATGCATGCGGAAAATCTGGATTCAGATCAGCTGATCTGTTATCCGCTTCTGTCCAAGGGCGAAGTCAGATGGCAGAATAAATAATACGAAAATGCACGGAGAAAGCATAACGCAGAACAACAGGAGGACAATATCGAGATTGTATGGAATGCAGATGTTAGGTTGATAATTGTGCAAGCACCGCCTGCACAATTTGTGCAACAAAAAAGAGGAGCCAGTCCAGACTCCTCAAAGGTACGTTATTTCAAAAAGTTGCTCTTGTGTTCCAGCGCGTGCAGATTATGATAGTCCTCATAAATAAGTCAATTTTGCAGATAAAATTAGCAACTCAGGAAAAAATGATTTGCTTGGAGAAATCGAAACGATAAGCTGAGATAATGGTTTCTCTTCTTTAGTGAGCCTATGAAATGACGAAATGTGGCTCGCCACATCAAACAGCCGATAAAATGACAAAACAACTCGGCCATGCAGCCAAAACACTCCGGCTATCCGACAAAACAGCCCGGCTTTTTTTCGTCAAATCAGGTCGGCTTTAACAAAAAGGTTGCCTCACATTATTGCGTGAGGCAACCTTTTCGTTATTCAATATGGTCGTTGATCCAATACCGAAGCTCCGTTTCGTCCTTTGTGCCATCCGCGATACCAATGAACATATCGGCCAGCTCATTCTGCTCCAATTGGAACTGATATCCATTCCATTTGAGTAGCAGTTGCGTGACCATGGCGCCAATTCGCTTATTGCCATCGATAAATGCGTGATTGGACGCTAACCCAAACCCAATACGAGCGATTTTCTCTATGTCAGTTGGAAAAAGATCTTCTCCTCCAAATGATTGAAGGGGTGCGGCAATAGCCGCTTCTAATCCAGCACGATCACGCAGACCATCAATGCCACCAGAAACTTGAATGATACGGCTATGAATCGCTACGACATCTTCTGCTGTAACCCAAATCATTCTGCCATCCTCTTATAGTCAGAAGCGAACTCGCTCAATAGTTGATCGGTGTCAGCCAGCATTTTTTCGCGGCTCACAGCTGTTACAGGCTCCTGAATCGTGACAGCAAAAGGCATGCCTTTTGCTCGAACAAAGGCATTGGCAAAAATATTAAAGGCAGTAGAAGTTGACATGCCCAGTGCATCACAGATGGCTGCCATTTGCGCTTTCACTTCAGAATCAATGCGAAAAGTCATGTTGGAATCCATGTTCAAGCCTCCTTTGCACTACAATAATACTACATAATATGTGCATTGTCAATCCGGTCGTTTCTTGATGATGGTCGGATGCGGCTGATCCAAAGGGAATTGATTATTCGACATAGTTCGATTATATCACAGAACGGCGACAACAGTGTGGCGCGGTTTTCCTTTTTTGCTCATTATGATCGATTTGTTGCATTTTCGACCGATAATCCGTAAGACTTACCAGAATGGAGGTATGTCTATGTATCCGCGCACGATTATTGACTCACTACCGGCAGTTCCTAACAGAGATCAACTCACGCATAAAGATCTACACGCACATTTCAGCACTGGTCAATCGATTCTTCTTTCTGGTTCTGGGAGAGATAAGAAGTACGGGTACCGCAATGGTATCCAGACGGATCTTGGAGACATCAGGAACGATGTCTGGCGCGATTTGGTGCGTGAGCTCATTGTCCGGAGCCACGAAGAAGACTTGTTCGATAAACTCCTGGAGTGGGAGAAGGAGCACACCTATTGGTTAAAGGCGAAAGCAGAACTGGAGCATTACACGCTTGAGCTCTACGCTGCAAGGATCTTTGACAACCCGAAATGGGTTGACTATGAAGCTTTTGCCAAGCACTATGGCTACCAGCCGCAGTCCTATGAGGGGTAAACAACTCAATGCATCGGATATACATGAAAACGGCAATGCCACATTGTGGCACTGCCGTTTTCTTATTGCCTTTTTTCAGTTCACGGTCTATTGACTACGCCAACAAAGAGTGGAAGTCCATCTGCACCAGTAATGGCGAATAAGAACGGTCGATCCAATACGAAGTCCATTTCCTCTTCAGGTGGCGCCGCAGCACCAGCCATCATCATGACGGTATATGCCGCTGCGGTAACCCCCTCTTCATCGATGGCAACGCGGGCTGCATGGTCGGCTTTGGAAAGGAATATCTCTGCAACTTTCGAAGTCATGGGACTGAAATCGGCCACCGTGGCATCGAATACACCGGTAATACCCAGCGCATTCAGGCCATCACGCAGGTCAAGGTCAGAGACAACATCAAATTTGGGAACGGACATATTCACGATCAGGTGCTTGCTGTTCTCCCAGTTTCCATTGCTGTTTAGGAACTCCATCGTTTGCTCATCGGCAAGCAGATCATCCATAGCCACGCCATCATCAGGCAGGAGGAACCACATTTTGCCGCTGCCCTCCAGGCTCCGAGCAACAGCGCCGAACTGATCCGCCCAGTAATAGGTGTTGCTGCCGCCCTTGTGCATGAAGTCGCACTCCACGGTCTCTCCATCAGCACTGAACAGATGGAACAGGCCCTTTTCCGTTCCGGCCTCATTGAACTCACTGTGCCACTTGGCTCGGTAGTAGATGGTAGAGGCCAAAGCCATAACGGTCTCGGGGTCCATCGACAGACCATCGGCCTGCGCTTCCAGCAGTCCTCCGGTCTGCTCATTGATCCAGTCCCGCAAGGCCTGATTAAATTCCTCGCTGCCCATCTCACCACGGAAGGAGGACGCATAGTAATTCTTTGCCAGACTGTCCATTGTGGACTGGTTGAAATTTACGGACTCATTCAGCCACAGGGAGTTTGCCAGAATGCTTGTCACGGCGCCGTCATTGCTGTAATTGGCGTTCCAAACACTGGCTGCCTGGGAGCGCAGAGCCTCAATGCTTTCACTTCCTAGAAGGTCAAGGATCTGCTGGCGGCTTTCACTGTCCGTCACCTCTGCCAGCATGGCGAGGGCCATGTAAACACTCAGAGGAGAGTATACCTTGTTCTCCCCGTTGGAATTGCTGAGAAACTCTCGGATTGAACTGGCGAAGAACGGTTCCAGACCGTCTGCATAGCCTTCCGGCTGACTGCGTTGGGCCTTTCTGTCCGACTGCCAGGCGTCATAGACCACATCAAAGCCATCGCTGTCAAACTCACCGGTCTTTTCATCAAAATACTCCATCTCGTTTGGGTAGGGAGCCATCTCCGGATAGCTAGCCAGTGCCAGAGCATAGGCCGATGCGGAGTTGTTTGGTTTCTTTTCGTCCATATTGGTATCTCCTCGCAGCCTACCATAGAAATCAGGCAAGCCGCTGCGAGGCATAGCGCTAATAGGTTTTGGTGTCATAATCAACGGTACCCCGGAAATCCATAACCGATTTGCTGATCCGGTAGGAACCTGCGGGGAAGCTCTCCGTACAGGCGGCTCCAATTCACTTCCCATTCTGTTTCCGCATTGTTAGGGATCATCCATGCTTCTGACGTCCAGGCAAGCTCATACTCCATAGGAAGCAGCTCGACCGCAACCCACTCGCCATCCTGCAGCATTTCGAGTCCGTAGTAACTGCCGGTCTGCAGCTCACCGGTTGGTTCTCCATCTTGCTGCGTACAAACAATGGTCAATCCAGACGGGGTAATATTCTTTGCAGTAAGCTTCACGCCCCAGTGGTCCTGATAGGCGCTTATCGACGGAGTACGACTGATACCAACAAGACCGGATATTGCCGGAGTGCGTTCGCTCTGTTTTCCATTGATCCAAACCTTGTCGGTGGCCTTGATCACATCGCCCATCTGCACTTCAAGGAATAGATGCCACTGAGCCATATCCTCTGTTCCTGCCTCAGGGACCTTACGGTCAATCGTAATGTCCCACCCATCCAATGCACCGTTCTCAATACGGTGACGACGCACATCTGTAATCTCATGCCGAATTGATCCGCTGCCTTCCTGCAGTACGATCAGAACAAGATTCTGCCGTTCAAAATAGGCGTTATCGTATTTGTCGCAGGCATCCAAAAAGCCGATTGTGCTGTCGGAGTAGACTGTCTCTCTTCGTTCCAGACTATAAATGTCCTTGTATGCCTCGTAATAGGCTTCCAATTCCGCTCTGGAACTGATCACGGTGTGGTAAGGATAGCCATCTTCAGGTCCCCCATTGGTCGGATGTACTGCGCCTCAAAAGCGTATGCTCCCGGTTCAGGCGTCACGGAATCTGGATCAGCTTCATTTCCTACAATGGTCCATCCGAGTTCCGTAAGCTCTTCTATGACCTGTTCCGGAATATCGGCCTGCGTACCGTCTTCCAATTTCACACACCAATACGCACCGGTCCTGCCTGGATAGGTTTCCGCAATCCCATCGTGGAAGATCAAAATCTTATCGCCGGTCCCCAAGCCAGAGAACAGACCTTCCTTATCCTTTCGGTTGCTCATGATAATGGGTGAGTTTCCATCGATGAACATATACGATCCGTTGTCCGCTACTAAGCAGCGTCCGACAGAGAAACTCATGGAGTGATTTATCATATACCAAATGCCACCCGCACAAAGTAGCAGTATGACTCCTATCACACAGAGGGGAATAACCAATTTCTTTTTCTGTTTCATATCAGCAGCCTCCTTTTCATATCAGACATGAATTCCTTATTGATATAGACGCAAAAATAGGGAAAATGTTCCCTTGTGATGCGATTTAGAGAGTCGCCGGAACAAGTGAGTAGCATAATCGAAGTCAAAGGCAACCTCACGATTGTCACTTTGCTTCATCACTCATTATACGACCATCGACAAAACCCTACAACCCACCTAAGTTCCTGTGCATACCAAAACGGCAATACCTGCTTGGTATTGCCGTTTTGGTATTAACTCTTCAGCTGTCTATCCTTTGCAAAGGCCATCAGCGTCTCATGCTCGTTGGGGATCTGCTCATCCAAGACTGCATCCAGGCATTCCTGCAGCACACGGCCAATGGTCGGTCCCTGAAAGCCCAATGTCATTATATCATGTCCATTAGCTGCCAAGTCCTTGAGTGTGAAGCAGCTCTCTTCCTGCAGGATCTCATTGATCATTTGCGATACTTCCTCAAAGATTGCGATCCGGTGTCTGCAGATGGCCGATTGACCAAGCGTATCTGCCTTGTGCAGCTCGATCAGTTGCCGGGTAGCATCCTCACCGTGCTTGCTCAAAAGCCGTTTGATTGGCTTCCTGTCGGCCGTGATGGGCATGTCATGATAGCGAACGAGTCTTACAATTTGTTCTTTGCTGGCGTTATCGAAGCGAAGTCTACTGAGGATACTCTCCGCCATTGAAGTACTCTGATCCGAATGCCCGAAGAAGTGGCCAATGCCATCCTCGGCGAGCGAGAAACAGGAAGGCTTCCCAATGTCATGCAGCAGGGCTGCCCAACGAAGCACCGGTTCAGGGGTGATACTTTCAATGACCGCGATGGTATGGTCCCAGACATCCTTGTCATGATGTGGATTATGCTGCGGAAAGCCAAACATGGGTGTGAGCTCCGGGATCGGGACGGCCAGCACATCGGCGAAGTCCCGCAGAACACCTGCCGCGCCCTGAGCGCAGAGCATTTTGGTAAGCTCAACCAGAATGCGCTCCGCAGCGATACCTTTGAGCAAGTGCTTGTTCCTGTGGATGGCCGTTGCCGTGGCAGCTTCGATCGTCATGCCATACACGGAGGCGAAGCGAAGGGCTCTGAGCATTCTCAGGCCATCTTCCTGGAATCTCCGATCTGGATCTCCCACGCAGCGGACAAGGTCGCCGGCAATGTCCGCCTTGCCTCCTACGAAGTCAACAACACCTGTCCTGGGGTTGTAGGCCAGAGCGTTCATGGTGAAGTCCCGGCGCTCAAGATCGTCCTTCAGGCTGCGGGTAAAGCTGACTGAGTCCGGATGCCGATGGTCGGAGTAGTCCCCGTCAACGCGATAGGTCGTGATTTCTAGAGGCTCTTGGTCGATCACAACAGTTACAGTCCCATGCTTCAAGCCAGTCTCAATCAGGTGGTAGCCTGTAAAGATCTCCTCCACCTGCTCTGGGAGCGCGTTGGTGGTGATGTCCCAATCCTTCGCAGGACTGTTGTCACGCACATAATCACGCACTGCGCCACCAACAAGGTACGCCTCATAGCCGGCCGCTTCAAGCATCTCAAATGCTGTATTCACTTGTGGTGGCAATTTCATCATAAGATCACATCTCCAGTGCGGCGAGGAACAGCGCATTGAGTTCCTCCCAGTCCTTCGTGATTTCTCTCGGATACTGCTCCACCAGAGCACGCACCTCTGCAATGCTCCGATCCATGTAAGCGTTGAGGATATCGATTCTCGGGATCATCTTCACCTCAGGGGAGTTCATCTTCAGATCAAGCAGCTTCGCAACGGTTTTCTCCAGGTAGTCCGGAAGCTGGCTCGCCGCCAGTTCAGAAAAGAGCATTGGGGGCGGAGTACCTTTTCAAGGATCCACCGGCAAGCAAGGATTGGCCGCAGTACATAGAAGTACTTCTTGGCCTTCACCATGTCGCCGCGCAGGTATTCTCGATAGTTTCCTTCCGCCATCTGCAGATAGTGCCAAAGGCCACTCTTGGACGAGAAGTAGCGCCGCATGACGGGCTTAAACGCCTCAGTGAAGTCAGTGGTCTGATACACGATGGGAGAGGAAAACCACTCAAATACGGTGGGGTTGGATTTGTGGAGCAACTTCAGTGTCTTGTCCACATCCCAACCGTTGATGTCCAGAACACCATTGATGGGCAGCTCAATCACATCACGGACCCGGTTGAGCCTGAGATAGCTCTCTCTGGGGCGCACATAAATAAACCGCACATCATAGTCGCTGTCCGGAGAAGCAAAGCCCCATGCCCGGCTGCCGGACTCCACGGCCAAAAGGATGCGGCAGTTCTCCCGCTGCTCGATTTCATGAAGTTTTTCTTGAATCAATGCTTCCACGGTCAACACCGCCTTTCATCATTGTATTTCAGTCTGCTGCCTTAAAGTTATAGACAGGACGGATCCGCTCAATAATCTCCGCAGTAGGGCCGATTTGAGCGACGATCTCCTCCATGCTCTTATAGGCCATGGGAGACTCGTCCAGCGTGTCGGGCACAACACAGGTGGTGTAGATACCCTCCATTTCCTTCTGGAACTCCTCCATGGACAGAGCATTGAAGGCCGCCTTGCGGCTCATCAGCCGGCCGGCGCCATGAGGTGCGGAGCAATTCCAATCCTCGTTGCCCTTGCCGATGCAGATCAGGCTACCGTCACGCATGTTGATGGGGATCAGCAGCTTCTCGCCGGCCTTGGCGGAGACAGAGCCCTTACGCAGGATCATGGCGTCCGTATCAATATAGTTGTGGATGGTGGTGAAGGTCTCCACCGCCGTGAAGCCCATGCCAGTCATGATAACATCCACCATGGCCTTGCGGTTGAGCATGGCGAACTGCTGTGTCAGCTTCATATCGTGGATATAGTCCTCGAACAGCTTACCCTCCACATAGGCCAGATCTTTGGGGATATTCAGCTCGTGCTCCTTCTTGAGCGCCTTGATGGTCTTCTGGATCTCCTGGAACCGGCCCTCGGCCTTCAGCTGGTCAATGGCGGCTCGAACTTGATACTGGGCGCCGCCCCAAAGGGCACGCCGACCCTCATTCTGGTAGTGCTCAGCCACCTCGGTGCCCAGATGACGGCTGCCAGAGTGGACCACCAGGAACAACCGGCCATCCTCTGCGCGATCCACCTCAATGAAGTGGTTGCCGCCACCCAAAGAGCCGATGCTGCGCATGGCCCGGTTGAGATTGACTTGATCTGTGCAGCGGAGGTGAGTCAGATCGATCTCAGCGTTCAGTGCATGAGGAATGTCTCGAACCTCACGGCCATAGGGGATCTCCCTGCGGATTAGGGCGTCCAGCTTCTCAAAGTCGACCTCCCGCTCACGAAGCTCAACAGTCTCCATACCGCAGCCGATATCGACGCCAACCATACCGGGCACGATCTTGTCCTGGATGGTCATGGTGGTACCGATGGTACAGCCCTTGCCAGCGTGGACATCGGGCATGATCCGGATCTTGCAGCCGGCAAACTCGGCCTGATCGCAAACGGTCTGGATCTGCTTGCGGGCTGCCTCCTCCAACTCGGGGGTGTAACAGACCGCAGTATTATATAAACCTTGAATCGTAATCATAACGATCTCCCTTTCCTTCATACTCTTTATTTTACGGTTCATCTCTGCCAACAGCAACACTTTTGTTGGGAAAGAAAAAGCAGGAGGCGATAACATACCTGCTATCACCTCCTGCGTCAGCTCTATTATGCCACGATCGCCGCGTAACGCTCGGAACCCAGAACATCCATCATGAAGGCATAGGGGAAAGAATGCCGGCTTTCAGCATGGAGAAGATTCGGGGATTACAGCCGGATACCAGCGCAACGCCCTGGTCGTTGATCTTGACGGGCTGCTGCTGATTACGGCTTGCCACATTCCAGAACATCACCTCGGGCAGCTGGTAGCCATGTTCCTCGAAGAGCCGCTGCGCATACTCGAAGTTGGTCAGGAGCAATCTTCAGTACAGTAGTCGAACTCCATATCGGAGATAATGAAGATCTTGGCAGGCATATCCTTCTGGGGCACACGGTTCTTCACGGCAGTCTTGAGGATCAACTCAAACACACGCTGGATATTGGTGTTGGCGACCTCGTTGAACTGGTGACAGTACCGCACCTTTTCGTAGATATCCTTGCCCTTAATCTCCACCAGCTTGGGATTCTCAGAGAATGTGATGGTTTTGGAATGCGCCGGTGTTGAGCTCTCGGCATAGTAGATACCAGAGACAGCGCCACAGTAGCGGGGATGGGATCAGCACCACCGTACATGGAGCCGGAGCCATCAATGACGACCAGAGCGTTCTCACCGCCAGTGAAATCCTCCTGTGTCTTCCATGTTGCGTCAACGGCCTTGCGCTCCTGATCGGGAGATATCGCCGCGACCGAAGAAGGGCTTGATCATCTCATAGGGCGTCAGGGTGCCAGTGTGGAGCTGCTCCTGTACCCTCGGCGACACGGCTCATGAATTCATCATAGCGGTCTCCATCATTTCGCATGAAGGCCTTACGATACTTGAACATGGCCTTGGAGGGCTGCTTGGAGTAATCGAAGGTGTAGTCTTTTTTCGCGCAGGTTGTTCTCGATGATGCTGATCTTGGTGCGCAGGGCGCTCAGCGTTTTGCGGTACTGGGCGTCGTTCATACCCATCGCACGGGCAATTCGCTTCGCCTGCCGGATCACATCTTCGTTGGAGGCATTGACGGAGGGGAGCCACTTGGCCAGCAGGGACACGGACTCGCCGGCCTCCAGAGCGGCAAAGTCAGCTGCCAGCTGTTTTTTGATCAGATGCAGCACCTTGCCTTCGCATGTGGTGCCCATCAGGACCAGCAGGTCATCGTAGCGTCCATACTCTGCAATGTACTGGATGTTCTTCTCCAGGGATTGCGGCTCGTTGTCGGCCAGCCACTTCAGAATGGTACGGAAGACACGGCGCTCGCCGATACCGCCACGAATATCTCTCGCAAAGAACAGGGTCTTCATGGCCAGATCAGCGTCTTCGGCATAGGCGCGGAGGAAGCGATTCGTGATCTCCTCGTCACGCCTTCTGCGCAGGGCGCCGATCGTAGCGAACAGATCCAGACATTCAGACTGGGTGGAACGATATGTAACTGCGCCATTTTCCGTATGGGTCATATTTGCTTCTTTCTTTAGAAACTTCAGCATGGAAATCACTCCTCCGTGATGAATTGGTTATACAAGGCACCATCAGGGGATTTGAACCCGAAAGTACGATTTCTAGTCGTAGTTGTTACCAAGAATTGCTGTTGGTGCCTTTCACAAGATGCCTGACATATCGCAAGTCCTAAGCCGCCAGTTGACCGGCGCCCTGACCTCTGCATCGGATCGGATTCAAGACCGTTGGGTGTTGCTGTGGGCATCTTTATTGATAAAACAAGGCACCATGTGAAGTGGGAATCGAACCCACGAACGACGGGTATGAACCGCCTGCTATAACCATCTTAGCTATTCAATCTTTGCTGTTGGTGCCTTTTTGTCTAAGGAGTGAATACATCATCCGGGTGGGGCTCGAACCCACGACACAGAGATTGGGGTCTCCCGTTCTACCATCTGAACTACCGGAGATGTATTCGACAAGACGCTGTCCTTTATCATCATAAAGGGGTCTCACCCTTTGTCGGCCTGCCCCGAAAGCAGGTGCTCCTTCGTTGAGCTAATGTTAATAGATAATGCTGTTAGCGTCTTTACAAAGCGCATTCTTTATTCCGGAGAGGTTACTACGCCAGACCAGAACAGCGTCTATGATTAAAAAAGTCATATGCATGGGTTTGCTGTATGCGCTTTTCGTGATTTAAGAATACTGCCTGTTCAGAGGAAAAACACGGAAAAAAGTTGCGAACTCAAGAGCAACTACCTAAAAAGTCTGCGAAAATTGGTTCAAACCCATTCCAGACCGCAGTTGGCAAGGAGCTGTTCTTTCATTTGGACACCTCCTGTGGTAAAATAAAATAAACGAACCCCGGAAGGCTTGTATTTCAAGCACTTCCGGGGTTCTGTGTTACTAATGCGATACTGTTTAGCACCTTTGAACTGTTTAGCGTTCAATTCTCTGAACCCTATGGGATCAGATCCACGGTGGCCTTCAGTTCGTCCAAAGTCTTGTGATTATAGACCCGGTTTCCTGTGTCTTTGGACACATGGCCCATGAGCAAATCAATACATTTCCGGTTGGCCCCGGCGCTATCCAATTTGGTTTCAAAGGTGTGGCGGCATTCGTGCGGGGTATGGTTCATCTTCAGGGCCTTCATAATATCCGCCCAAAATATCCGGTATTGAGTTTGATTGCAAATCTTCCCATTGTAGCTGATCAGCCGGGGGCCACCTTCGGCAAGACGCCGTTCAATCAAGGGCCTGATCTTTGGATGGATGGGAACAATGCGGTTCTTACCAGCTTTCGTTTTGGTGCCGCCCTTCATCGTGCCTTCCTTCAAGTCTATATCTTCGGGCTTCAGGTTCAAAAATTCAGAGATACGCCACCCGGAATATAGCAAGATCAAAACAGTATCAACCCAAGGATCAGACTGATGTTCCCACACCGTTTTGATTTCATCATTGGTGAACGGAAGGCGGCTGGTGGGCGGTATTGGATCAGAAGTCAGAAGTTCGGAATATCTCTTTGAAATGATGTCCAATTCAAGGGCGAACCGGTCAAGGTGGCCCCACAGGTTCTTGATGGCCGCTTGTTTTGAGTAGGATTTCCCACAGGTATCAATGGTTTCTTGCATTTGGAAAGCCTTGATGTTCTTATATGGCTTCCGTTCAAGCGGCTTGCAGTATTTATAGGCAGAGATCATGGAAGCCCTGTTGGATTCCCCCAGCTTCGGGGCCTTCTTTTTCTTTCCAGAGGTCAAAAAGCTGTTGAAGGGTGATCTTGGCCCGGTCAACATCCCAAGGATCACGGTTGTATTCTGATAGGATCATCAAGCCTTCTTCCCGTGTGGCCGCATAGCCGATAATGTCATAGATGGGATGGCCTTTGTCATTCCATCCCACGGTTTTCTTGATGATGAAGGGCCTACGCCGGTTCCCGGATAACCGGGCCACGGTGCCGAACCCATTAGGCGCACGCATACTAAATTCACCTGACCTTTCTTGAAAATGGGTAGACTTTCAGAAGGGCAAGTGATAAAATGACCTTGTAGGGTGTCATTGCGGGCTTGCCCTTGATATTCACAACCGCTTCGGTGTTCCAGCACCGGGGCGGTTTTTTTTTACTTTTCGGGTTTTGGGATTTTTTTCTAATTTCGTTGGATTTCCTGAACAACTAATTCTTCAGGGCGGGTTTCTTTTAACTGATCGATAAGTGCCGGTAAAAATGCCTTTGTGGTACTGACCAGCGTTTCAATGGTATCTTCATGAAGAATGAAAGAATTAGGCGGTGTTCCAATCAGGTAATAGGGTTGACACCATCCGGACGCAGAAGAAACTTCTTTGGTTTCAGCGCAACCATAGAGATCAGCAAGAATCGCTATCATACCTTGCTGAATCGTGACTTCCTTTTGAATCTCGTCCACTTTATCAGGCCCAACTTTCATATCAAACCATTCAGGCCCGAACAGAATATATGGGGTTGTTTCCAGCGTTTCTGCAATTTTTTCAACCACATCAGTTGGAATTGCCACCAACCCTTTTTCATATTTACGGATAGAACTTTCGGTTTCCCAATTCTTTCAGCAAGTTCCGCTTGTGTGATTTTGCAATCTTTACGCTTTTCTTTGATTTTTTTTTCCGATGGCAGTCCAGTCCACAGCATTGTTCACCCCTTTCATGATTGATAGTAACACAAACGACAATTAAATTCAAGGTTTTCCCGAAAATATTTTTAATTCGCTTGACAACGACAATATAATTGCCTATAATATCATTGAAAACCGACAACGAAATTGTTGGTTGCAGAACAGCCAGCGACAACAAAAAAGAAAGGATGTGTCAAGCATTGAAAATCAATAAGAACAAGTTAGAAGTGCTGATGGCGGCACAATGTATCACCGCTGAAAACCTCTCCAAACTGACCGGCGTTTCCCAAGTAACCATTGCCAGAATGAAGCGTGGAGTTCAGAACGCCCGCCCCGCTACCGTTGGTAAGATTGCCAAGGCCCTGAATGTTCCCGTTGAAAACCTGATTGAAAATTGAAAGGATGTATCAAAATGAAAGAATTTACTTTTGAACGCTGATTTCGGCATGACCGCTTCTGATGATGGCTTCGCCCTGTACGGAATCCACACCGGCGATATGATCATGTTTAAGGCCGCTGAAGATTTCCCCACCAATGGTTCCCTTGTGGCCGTATCCATTGACGATGGCCCCATTACCCTGAAGCGTATCAACTTTCACGGTGCTTCCATGACCTGTTACCTTGAAGGCGGCTCTGGTAAAGGTTCCCACTATCTTCATTGATGATCCCAACCGCCTGAAGATTATGGGCATGGCTGTCAGCGTGATTCACAGTCTGGTTCCTGTGACCGAATAAGGGGCTTGACCATGAAGCAAATAAATCACGGAAGGGGTGATTATAGGTGCAGTTGTATAAAGGCTATGTTCCAACCAAAGACAAGAAATGTCTGATGCCCTTCAAAAACGCTACTGCTGACGAACTTCTTTTCATTTGAACAAGTCAAGAATCTTCGAATATGCCGGTATTTTATCGGATGAAACTATCTGGATGTTGACGATATGGAACAATCGGTAATCCTGTTGAATATCGTGGAAAACCTGAATTTGAAATGCCGAGTTTACACCACTTCCAGAGGAAGGCACTTCCTGTTCAAGAACACCCCGGATTTAGTCAAAAGTAACCGCACAAAGGCAACATTGGCTGTGGGCCTTGAAGCTGATCTAAAAATTGGTTCCCCGGAACAGCTATGAAGTTCTGAAGTACATGAATGAAGATAGGCCCATTCTGTATGATGTTCCTGAAGATGAAATTCAAGAACTTCCCAAGTGGTTGATTCCGGTAAAAACGGATATTGACTTCAAATCCCTTGGTGAAGGTGATGGGCGCAATGATGCTTTCTACCGATATATCCTTACGCTTCAAGACAATGACCTGACCAAAGAAGAAGCCCGTGAATGTATCAGGCTGATCAACCGCTATGTGCTGAAGAAGCCCCTTTCCGACAAGGAACTTGATGTGATCCTTCGGGATGAAGCATTTCAAAAGCAATCCTTCTTCAAGGGCCGATCCTTTCAACATGACCGCTTTGCCGAATATTTGAAGCGGGATTCCCATATTGCCAAAATCAATGGACGGTTGCATATCTATCAGGATGGCATTTACACCCCTTCGGCAGAAGCCATTGAAAAAGCAATGGTGACGCTGATCCCGTTTCTGAAGGATGCACAGCGGAAGGAAACTCTGAAACAACTGAACTTAATTTGTGATACCCGGCAACCCGCTTCCCCGGAACTAATTGCTTTCAGCAACGGCCTTTACAATATCCGGGATGATTCCTTCAAAGAGTTCACCCCGGATGTGGTGATCACCAATAAAATCCCGTGGCCGTACAATCCCGCCGCATATAATGATCTGTTGGATCATACCCTTGATAAAATTGCCTGTAACCGGCCAGAAATCCGGGCATTATTGGAAGAAATGATTGGTTCAACCTTCTATCGTTCCAACACCGTTGCGGGTGGCCGTTCATTCATTCTGACCGGTGAAGGCGCAAACGGTAAATCAACTATTTTGGTTGCCCTGAAAACCCTTTTGGGCGTTCAGAACATTGCTTCCCTTGACCTGAAGGAATTAGGTGATAGGTTCAAAACCGCTGAACTGTTCGGCAAGCTGGCGAACATCGGTGATGATATTGGTTCGGACTATGTAGCCAATGTTGCAACATTCCGTAAATTGGTAACAGGTGAAAGAGTTTCGGCCGAACGGAAAGGCCAAGACCCCTTTGAATTTGATAGCTTCGCAAAACTGCTTTTCAGCGCCAACGCTATTCCCCGGCTGGGCCGATCCAAAGAAAGTTTTTCCATCATGCGCCGGTTGGTGATTGTCCCTTTTGATGCAAAGTTCACTTCGGATGATCCAGACTTCAACCCAAATATCCGCTATGACCTTCAGGATCAAACAGCAATGGAATATATGATCCAGTTGGGGTTGGGTGGCCTGAAGCGAGTTCTAAAGAACAAAGACTTCACAAAATCAAAGGATGTGGAACGCACCATTGAAGAATACCGCATAGAAAGCAATCCCCTGTTGTCATTCCTTGATGAAGCTGGGGCCGATGCCGTGGTTAATGAGCCGGTGAAAGCGGTGTACTTCAAATACCGTGAATTTTGCATTACAAATCAGTTTGAACCGCTGAACAGAATTGAATTTTCAAGGCAAGTTACAAAAGCTCTGAACTTTGCAACGAAAGATAAACGGATCAACGGAGCAAAGGAAAAGATTTTCGTTGAAAAAAGTCCCAGATGCCTAAACATCCGGGACACATCCGGGACACATCTGGGACGGGCTGAACCCATTGGAATTAAAGGCTTTTTTGAAAGTGTCCCGGATTGTCCCGGATGAATTGAACTTCTATTTATAATTGAGAACAGCAAAAAAAATTTTCATAGTAGTAAAAAATATATAGTATATTACCCCTATTTTCGCGGGACATCCGGGACAAATAAGGGAACCTAAATAAAGGCGGATGAACATGATCGACACAGCAAAAATGACCGGTGAAGAATTTTTGAACTGGCTCCACGGTGTAAAGAAAATTGAAAAGCTGGAATGGGTGGTTCACGGTGAAACCTTGGATGCCGATGAAGTCAGTATTTTAATCACGGCTGATGGTGAACAGCTTTCCATTCCATTTGGTCAGCCTAAATGGGTTAAATATCCAACTGACTTTCAGAAGGCGCTTATTTGTCTGATTGCCAATAAGGTAACTGGAACGGATGATTTCAATATTTACCGTGATCCGGTTCAGGCGGTAAACAGTCTTCGGAAGGCCCTTGAAGAAAATCCACTATGACGAATCAACAGAAACTTCAGACCTTGCGGAACCTGACCGGCCCAAGTTTGTATTCCGTGATTATTAAGGAACTTGGCCCCGGCACAATACATATTCCGCTTGATGATGGAATACCAGAATCACGCAATCTGAAAATCAGAGCAGAGTTCAATTCCCCGGAGTTTGAGGAAAAACCGCTGGAAGTCATATATAGGACTTTGGCGGAGCGGCACAACCTATCCACCCGGCAAATCAGGCGAATATTGAATAAGCACACAAGCGGTTCAAGGTAACTTGGGCCGCTTGTGTTTTTTGAAGTTATCTTTTCAATCAAATACTATATCTTGTGACAATTTCTGCGTATATGTCACTTTATGCACAAGATATAGTGACTTTGTAGGGCGGATATGCTATAATTTGTAGTATGGAAAGGTGGTGATTTTATGAACAAGCTGACCAATCGGCAGAAGCGATTTGTTGAAGAATACTTGATTGATCTGAACGCAAGACAGGCCGCAATTCGGGCCGGGTATAGCCCTAAGACAGCACAGGAACAGGCTTCACGGCTGTTAGCAAATGTTAAGGTTCAAACTGCTATCAGCGCATTTCTGGCGGACATTTCCAGCGCCAAAATTGCGGATATTGAAGAAGTTATGAAGTATCTAACTTCCGTTATGCGTGGGGAAGCAACGGAAGAAATTCCCCTTCTTGTTGGGAATGGTGTTCAGAAGATTACCACCAAGCACCTTTCCGCCAAGGATAGGATCAGAGCGGCGGAACTACTTGGCAAGCGTTATGGCCTGTTTTCAGAAAAATTCGGCATTGAAGGCATGGTTCCGGTTGTCATCACAGGGGATGATCAGCTTGAAGATTGACCTTCTATTCCGACATTTCCGACACCCTAAAAAAGGGGCGGTAATAACAGGTTAGTAACAAAATGGGCTTCAAGCCCTGAAATATCAGCACTTTGCATTTATTGAATTATGAAAGAAGGATGAAATATGAATGCCAATGAAAAGCAGTTTTGTGAAGCCGTAGCCAGAAAGTATTTGGAGCCTACCCCGGCCACTTACCACAGCACCCTTACTGTGATGGATGCCGCCTATGAGGTTGCAAAAGAACAGGGGGCCGTTATTCTGCCTGACGATGAAAGCCGTGCGGCATTTTTCCATACCTTTATGGATGGCCTGATGGAAAAAGGCCAACACCCTGAAATACATTGATGATCTGATCAACACGATTAGGGCGGAAATGGATAACAAGGCCGCTTGCAAAAGTGAGAGCATTAGCCGCCTAAAAGGGGAAATGGTGGCTTCCATGAAGACTATTCTGGATTCCGCTTCAGCAATTCGGGCAAAAGCCCTTGAAGTTAATTGCCTGTCTGATACTTTCTTTCCACCGCTTTTCAAAAAAGGACAGCTATGAATGGGATGCCCTTGCAGATGTAGCCCGACAGCTTGGCATGACGCTATGACACAAGCAACTTTAGATACCCTTGCCCGTGTTCGGGAAATGAACCGAAAAAGGTATGCCGCCATTCAAACCATTCGGAACACCGATACAAGGCGGGTTGGCCGAACCGTTATTCCGGTTGATGAAAGCACAAAACTTCCCAAATTGCCCAAGTAAACCGAATTTACCAGCAGAACGCCAATGGTGCCTATAATGCCTTAAACCTTGATCGGCTGGAAGCAGGGCTTCCAATGTTAGAAAATCCATTTAAGAAAGGAACCGAAAAATGAACACTAACTTGAAAAAGAATCTTCAGGATTTAATTGATGAATACAAGGCGAACAAAATCATCTTTTGGGCGGAGTTCAAGCAGACACTTGGGGGCTTCAACAAAGAAGAAGTAAGAAATCGTTATACACCTGTTGGCCTATCTGAAGTTGTTCAGGAAGCCAACGGGAAAATGGTTGCTGACTTGAACGCTACCTGTGTTGTTTATAACCAGAGCGCCAAGGCCCTTGTTGAGAGCGCCAAGAAAAGCATTATGCCCGCTTTGCTTGGACAGTCGAACCACCCCGCCGATTATGCCGCCCGTGTTTCCAATGCGCTGAACTTCCTTGATCGTGAAACCGCCGAAAGCCTTACCGATGATGTGGCCTATTCTATTCTGAAAGATTTCACCGGTGATTTTGAGCAGATGAAATTGTTCAAGCGAATTGTGGAAAGCAAGGTTGGCCCAATGGTGGTTCAGGATGGAAATACCACATTCCCCAAAACCTTTGGTGAGTATGCCAAGGCGGATCATCTGATTCAGGTGTTTGGGGAAATTGATTCCATTGTGGAAAACATTTTTACCCACCCCAAGAACAACTATGGTGAAGGTGCTGTGGTTGCCGGGGTTTATTACTCTGCCCCTGATGATAGCTATACCGAACTTGCGAATTGGGCCACGCTTCTTGGCCTTGCCGACATTGTTGATCAGGCCGTTCCCGGCAACGATGCCTGAACCGGTTAAAAGGTGAAGCTATGAGAAAATCCCCTGTCACAAGAATTTTCGTATCAGCGGCCCCGGATGGACGGATCAAAGCCAAGATTTACCGGGGCCAACGGCAAACCGAACCACTAATGTTCAACACGGTTCATGATTTGTTTGAATGGCCTGAAATTACTGACCGAACGGAAGTAGAGTTCACAGCCAAGGGCATTGTTCCAAACACGCTGGTTCTTCCGTGTGAACCTATTTTCTATTTCTGTTCACCTGATGAAGTCATGGATTTTATGGCGCTGACCCGTTCCGGGGATCGTCTTGGGTGGATGGAGCAATACACGGCATTGATCAAAAGCGTTCACGCTGAACAGTTCAATCTTGAAAATATGGTTGGAACCAGCGTTGACCTGACTGATCTAATCAGCAATCCTAACGGCTATGATCCCCAACTGATGATCCGCCGCTATGAAGGGGATCGGCATTTCATTTGATCCCGGAAGTTACCCTTCCAATTTACTGAAAGGACAGATAATATGAAAACTTTTGCAGAAATCAGAACATACGCCATTGAGCAGTATTCCCGAATTGCCGAAAAGCAGGCTGAAGTGGATGCGGCCTATGAAAAGATGCTCGGTATGAAAATCTACACCCCGGAATATCTGGCAAAAATCAAGAAGGCTGGTGAAGCAGAAGTGGCCGCTGTTCGTGCCGATGCCGCCGCCAATCTGGAAGCTGTGGTGAAGCTGACGCTTGCCGAGAAGAAAAACCGCATTGGAAAAGATGCTGGCTACGGCCCCTTCCACAGAGCAGACAAACCTTTTGAATACGCTTCAGGTTCAGGGCAACAGAATCACGCCTGACGAAATCAAATCCATTGCCGTTCAGCTTTCCGGTAATTACAGGGCGCTTCATGCGCTTCAGGCCATTGCAGAGAAAGCCGGTCATAGGCTTCACCTTCCGGTTCAGTCTGACTATCAGGAATTGACTGAAGCCTTGAAGTGGACTGAAAAATATCTCTATACGGCTATTGACGATATGAAGAACACCACGCATTACAGACAAATGAACTTTGATAGTAGATGCTTCTTTGATGTTTATGGTGGGGATGGCACACACGATGATCTGAATTACAAGACCGCCGCCATTGATATTCTGGATGGCAACACGCAGACCACCCCAAGGTGGAAGCCCGTACCTTGTCCGATCAGGAAAAAACCATTGTGGAAAGTCTGTTTTCCGATGGAACCCCGGTTGAGGATGCCATGACGCAGATCAAGAATAGCCCTGAACTGAAAACGCTGGTGAGCCTTCACCCCCAATACAAGGCCCTGTTTAACTAACTTTGCTACCTCCATATTTAGGCAAAACCCTGAAGTTTCTATGTGGGCCTTCAGGGGTGGAGCCTATCAAGGAAAAGAAGGTGAACCGTTAAATGACAAATGAAGAACTTGTAGCCCTGATCCAAGCCGGGGTTGATGTGCAAGAGAATATGGGCCAGCTATACCAGCAGAACCGGAACTTTATTGTTGGGATTGCCCTTCCATATAGTAAAAGCTGTGAGTTGGATGATCTGATGCAAGAAGCCTACTTCGGCTTGGAAAACGCAGTTCAAAGATTTGAATCGGATCGGGATGTATTATTTATCTCCTATGCTGGTATCTGGATCAGGAATGTAATTCAGCGATATTGTCAGAACAATGGAAACCTGAAGCGGGTTCCCGTTCATGTAGTGGTACGCATTTCCAAATATCTGCGTTTCCGGGATGATTACAGAATGACAGTTGGTGAGGAACCGTCTGATAATCAATATTGCGCTTTCCTTGGCATTAAGAAACCGCAACTGAAAGAACTGCGTAAATTTATGGTGGAAGCTGATACCATAAGTTTTGAATCTGTTGCCCCCGGTACTGATAATCTAACTTTGGGGGAATCCATTCCTGACGATTTTGACCTTGAAGGTAGCGTTGTTGATACACTTTCTGAAGAATACGCTGGAAACCTTATTGAAGAAGCGGTTTCGGCACTGCCTGACGCAAGGGCCGGGGAAGTGATTCGAAAATGCTTTTGGGAAAATAAGCCACTTCATGAAGTAGGGGAACAACTGGACATATCCAGAGAGCGAGTGCGTCAGATACAGTACAAGGCACTAAAACGGCTAAAGATTGATCGCCGTATCAAAGAAGCTGCTGAAATTTACGGTTATGGTTCCGGTCAGGCCTATCATTGGGGTGTGGGCCGTTGGAAAGATACGGGCTATTCTTCTACAGAGTTTTTGGCAATCAAAAGGATAGAAACGAGTGACCGGCTGAAACAACATTTGGAAGATACCTGTGAGTTAAATACAATGATTCCCATAATTGCTGATGGAGTTAGGAACCGCAATGATGGATATACCCCATCCGGCATTAGAAAGCTGGAAGAATTAAACAGAGAAATGGATCAGCTAATTCAAAATCGCTTGGCAGAAAGGAAAAGGATAGCCGCAAATGGATGATATTAAAAGCCGTTCCCGGCGTTCTACGGGAACACCAATACCCAAACACAAAGTTGAATACACAACTATTATGGACGATGGTACAACCGGGAAATTCACCCGGCAAATGACAGAGGCAAGCCTTTCCGAACTGCTGAAAAATCCTGATGTGGTTCTGATCGGCGTGAACCGTGATCCTCCGGTATTTTACTCCTACAAACGAAAGAAAGGACGGTGAACCAAAATGCTGAAACATGAAAATCCGAACATTGAGATCATCAACAAAGACCTGTGGGCGGTGCGCTTCAGCCTGATCCCTATGATTCCGCAAATCAGCGTCACTCACAAGGAAGGCACTACGGCCAATGACCTGAACGAACTGGAACTGACCTTCACCCCGGACGGTATCATGATTCTGAACAAGGATCATAAGTTCTATGATCTGTTTAGAAAGTGTGCTGTTTCCGCTATGAAGCTGAAACCCCGGCAGATCAGAAAAGAACTTGATGATCTTGCAAAAACCCACAGCTATCAGCCCCTTCCGGTGATTTACCGCTACTGCCTGATGGCTGAATTGGAGCGCAGAAAGATCAAGAAAGGCGGTGCGGCATAATGGCAACAATCAGAACAACGCTTGCCTTGTATGATGGCGTTACTGGCCCCTGAAGGCTATGTGCCGGGGTATGAACGCCCTGATCAACACAATGGATTCCGTCAAAGATACCTTCGGGGATAGCTTTGATCCTACGGTTCTTCAGCAAATCCGGGAAGATTTGGCAGAAGCTACCGTTGGTTTTGACCAGATGGAACAGAATATCAGACAGGCAGACAAGGCCCAAAGCAAGTTCAATAACACCATTCAGGAAGGCAGTTCCGCCGCTGGTGGTATGTTGAGCCAAATCAAGAAAATTGCCGTTGCGGTGGGCGGATTGGCTACGGTGAAGAAGTTGGTTGATCTGTCTGACGATCTTTCCAGCACCAAGGCCCGGTTGAACCTGATCGTGGATGATGGCGGTTCCGTGACCGAACTGGAACAGAAGATCATGGCTTCCGCCCAGCGGTCGAGGGCTTCTTACCTGACCACAGCCAAGGCCATTTCCCAAATGGGCCTGATGGCCGGTGATGCCTTCGCCAACAATGATGAACTGATTGCCTTCACGGAAACCTTGAACAAGGCGTTTGTGAATGTCGGAGCCGGTACACAGCAGATTGAAGCCGCAACCCTTCAGCTTACACAGGCAATGGCTTCCGGTGTCCTTCGTGGCGAGGAATTGAACAGCGTCTTTGAGAACGCCCAGCCCGTCATTCAGGCCATTGCAGATTATTTGGGTGAACCCATCGGCAAAATCAGAACCTTGGCCGCTGAAGGCAAGATCACGGCGGATATTGTGAAAAATTCGCTGTTGATGGCGGCGGATGATATTAACGCAAAGTTTGAATCCATGCCCATGACTTGGGGCCAAGTGTTCACAAAGGCTTCCAATATTGCCCTTCAGGTCATTCAGCCCCTTTTGAATGGAATCAACTGGCTTGCCGACAACATTTCCATCATCGGCCCCGCTGTTCTGGCCTTGGCCGGTGCGTTTGCGGTGTTCCAGATTGCCGCCCATTGGACAGAAATTGCGGCGGCGGCAACGGCCATTTATCATGGTGTGGTCAATTTCCTTTCCATCGGCTTTGGAATCCTGACCGGCAACACGGCGGCGGCTTCTGCGGCGGTGTTCACCTTCAATTCTGCTTTGCTTGCCAATCCCATTGTTTGGGTAGTCATGCTGATTATGATTCTGATTGGTGCGCTCTATGCGGCAGTTGCGGCGGTGAACAAATTCAAGGGAACCAGCGTTTCCGCAACCGGCATTATTGCCGGGGCCTTTGCGGTGCTTGGGGCCTTCCTGATCAATTCCTTCATTGTACCGGCGCAAAACGGTTTTGCGAGATTTGCTAACTTCATTGGGAATGTGTTCAACAATCCCATTGCCGCTGTGGAAGTGGCCTTCTATGATATGTTCCTAACTGTACTTGGGTACATTTCCAAGCTGGCCCATGCCATTGAAGATGTTATCAACAAAATCCCCGGCGTGACGGTTGATATTACCAGCGGCCTTGATAACTTCTATGCTGGAATTGAAAAGCCCAACAGAAAGTGAAGGATGAATCCGGTTGGGTGGAATATGTCAAGAAGATGGACTTCATTGATTATTCCGATGCCGCTTCCGCTGGTTACAAGTTCGGCCAAGGGATTGATGATAAGGTTTCCGGGTTCTTCGGCGGTGGTTTGGATTCCATTGATGCCTTCAACATGGGGAACGCTTGGGATGGAATCTATGGAAATACTGCTGACACCGCCGCAAACACAGCGGCTACGGCTGAAGCCTTGGATGTTGCTGAAGAAGATTTGGCCTATCTTCGTGACATTGCGGAGCGTGAAGCAATCAACCGGTTCACTACCGCTGAAATTAAGATTGAACAGCACAATGAAAACCATATCGCTTCTGAAATGGATGTTGATGGTATTCTGGATGCATGGACAGAAAGCTTTGTTGAACAGTTGGCGGTATCGGCGGAAGGGGTGCATGAGTAATGAACCAGATTTCTTTGGTGGCCCGTCCACCCCCTACATAAAATGATTCACAACAATAAATTAAGCCCACATCCACATTCAAGGTTTCTTTCGGGGTTTCCTCGGATGGGCGGCGAAGCGTCAAATTGTAATTCAAAATCAGCTCACAGGTTTCACCCGCCTGTGGGCTGATTTTTTGCGTATAGTAACACCGATAGTAACAACCATAGCTTGAAAACCTGTTATATCAACGGTATTCAAGGGTGTGAACCTATATTGGTTGATAAAAAAAGGGCTTGTGAAGCTATTTTTCCGGGATGATCCCGCCGCTATAATTGATCTTGCGGTTCGCCGCAAATCTTTTATAGGAGGTTCACACGATGAACACGAAACACAGCTTTTGGAACCGTCTGTTTGCCGCTTTACTGCTTGCGGTCATGTTGGTAACGCAGACCGCCACGGCCTTTGCCGTTGAGGACAGCTCGAATCCACAGAACCAAGCATGGTTCAGGCACAGGACAGCGACACCGGCACAGAAGAAGCCGGGGAAGGTACTGATACCCCTGAAGGCGGAAGCCTGTCAGAGGGGCCAGAAACGGCCTTACAGACAGTTTCCAGTTTGGAAGAATTGCTTCAGGCAATCGAACAGGCGGAAGCCGGGGCCACCATCGGGATTGGATGTGAAATCGTCTGCCCGGATGGAACGGTTCTTGGTGACACATACAAGCGGGTTACACTACAGAGAACAGCCCCGGAAGGCCATATCAGCACCTATTCCCCGGATGGAACTGGAAATGTGATCATTCAGGCTATTGATTTTGACGGGGGCAATGTGGAAGCTACCACCCCATTTGTTCAGGCAAGTATTTCAACGGCATATTCAGAATGCCACTTTTCTGATTGCACGGCGGGGGCCGTTGAAGCTGACAACGGGGATCAGAACTTTGGATATTGTGTTTTTGAGCGAAACACCGCCCAATACGGCGCACATATCCGCATGAACGGCGGTTCGGCCAACCTATTCAACTGCGTCTTGGGCAGGGGTACGGCTACTATTCGGGGCGGGGCCATTGCCTGTTATACAGATCAGGAAGTAACCCTTGAAAAATGCTCCATTTGGGAAAACACAGCCGCCCAGCATGGCGGGGCAATCTGGAACCGGGGCAAGCTGACAATCACCCAAAGCACGATTCACAACAACACCGTCAACGGCGAACCGGATGATATTGTGAATGAGTATTCCGGGCAGTTGGCATTGATGGATGATTATGATGCGCTGGTTGCCCTATATGCCACCTATGGCCTGATCCCTAATAAATGGGCCGTTGACACCTTCATTGATGAATCGGCGGAAAAGCCCAACATGGTTTTCAGTATGTCCTTTGCCGCCAATGATCCAGAGCCTTCCCCGGAGCCTGAACCGGAACCCACGCCGACACCCGATCCAGAACCGAAAATCATTTACAGAACCCGCACAGTTGAAAAGCTGGTGAAGGAACCTGAAGTGGAACCGGCCACCATTACTAACAGGAAAGCCGTTCTAAAAGCCCCTGACAGCCGTTTTTGGACAGGGTATGAAATCGGCCACGGTGGAGCCGGTGGAACCGTCACACGGGCTGATTTTGCCGCCCTGATGCTGTCTATGATGGACGATGAAAGCCGGGAACGATATTACACAGAAACAGCGGCCTTTGATGATGTGGCCCCCGGTGTGTGGTATGCACCGGCCATAGGCACGGCCACCAATGCCGGGTTCATGCTTGGATGTGGCCTTGGGGTGTTCCAGCCAGAACGGAACCTGACTTGGGGTGAACTGCTCACCGTGTTTTCCCGGTTCACAGAGGAAGGAACACCGCCTGAAGTCTATACCGGGAATCATTGGGCCAAGGATGCAATCAACACGGCAATTTCCTTGGAGTGGATCAGCGCCGGGATTGATCCGGGGCAAACTGTGACCACAGGTGATTTGGCCGGGTTCGTTCAAACGGTGTTCAAATGGGCTGAAAAAGTTGAATAACACGATAGTAACAAATCAGCCGAAAAGCACAGTAAAACCGGCATTTTGTAATTATTAGGCCACAAAACCCGCCCTTGTGAATGTCACTTGGGTGGGTTGCGTTTTGCTGATCCCTGTGTTATTCTGTCTGTGGTGCTACCGATAAGCGGCAAGCGGTTAGTTCCCCTGTTTTGACAGGGGGCGCTTCTTGGTCCCCTGATCTTCCGAAAGGGGGCTGACAATGGTTACATACTCTGATTTGATTCAAGTCGGTATTCTGATCGTTGGCATTATCAGCCTTTTCATACAGGCTCATAAAAAGAAGTAACCGCCCAGCTTCCCGGCCAGCGGTTACTTCTGTAATCCAGTAGGGGGCTAACCGTCTGCCGGTAGCACCCCTTGTTTCTATATTCAGTATAGTTCAGCGTTTTGAAATTGTCAACATGATTTTGAAGGGTGGTAGATCGGCGTGGGAAGGGTTTATAAATGCCCCGTGTGTGGATTTCAAACGGAATACCCCATAGACCGGGGCTTTATGACCGGCACGGAAGCCGCTGGGGAGCGGGAAACCATCTTGGCGGGTTACTATGGCCCCAAGGCAAAAGCGGCCCTTATCGCCCATCCTGAAGCCACCGTGGAAGTGGAACACGCCCTGTTTCAATGTGGGGCCTGTGGCAAGCTGGAAAGCCGCTTGGCGGTCACGCTGAAAGCGCCTGAACAGGTGCGGATTCTTCAGCAGTGCGATTGTGGGAAAGCTATGCACAGAATCAGGGCGGGAAAAGATATGGTTTGCCCCGAATGTAAACAGCCCCTTGAAGTAACTGATCTTGTGGCCGTTACCATGTGGGATTGAAAGGCGGTGGGATTGTGGATCACAAAATGGCTTTAGCTTATACCAAGGCGAATGGTTATGATGGCGCTGAATACTTGGGCCTGTGTGAAGGGTTCTTCTGTTATGCTCCATTCTTTGATCATCCAGCCGGTGAAGGCGTTCCACCAACCGGCTTGCCTTCCCTGATTTTGGTGGATCAAAATGGCGATATGCGTTTTTCATCCCCTGAAGAAACCTTCCGCCTTGGGGATAAACTGAAGAACCAGCTTGAAGCGGATTTCACGGCCCGTTTGAAAATCCGAAGCAGTCTGGAAGTCAAGCAGAAGAGCGGTGAGTTCGTCGGCTCGTTCGCGCCTTACGGCTACATGAAATCGCCGGAGAACAAAACCAGCTCATCGTGGATGAAGCGGTCAGCGAATATGTGCAGATGATCTTTTCACATCCGCATCGGCAGGATCAAGTGCCTTGTAGTTCGTGATCTCCAGCCGGACCAGGCTACTATCGGGCAGGTCTTTTCCGCAGATCGGGCTTCGGTTTATCGCCATCAAAGAGAACTACGACGGGTATTTTGATACGGACGGCTCCGGCGAAAATCCACGCAAAACGAGTCAACACCGCTTTACTCGAAGGACATCTCCGCAAAGGTTGATTGCTGCTGCTCGGTGAGGACAGTAGCCCATTGAGCCAGGTAAGCCAGGCAATGAATGTCTGGCACTGGCGTCGCCAGCGGCACTTCGGCGACGGAAAAGTCCGACGCCGTCTTCATCCATCCGCAATCCCTATTTCGCGATATTCTCTATAAGACCGGCGACCTCGCCGTCCAGCGCGAGATGAAGTGCGAGCAGGCCAGATCAAGCACATGGGCTACCGCATCGAGCTGGGCGAGATCGAAGTCGCACTGCCGTCCCCGGCATCCGCGCCGCCGCCTGTCTCTTTGACCAGGGTGCGACACGCATCCTCTGCATCTGCGCACGCCGGAGAGTTCGCCCGACGGCGCGGGCTGGCGAAGAGGCCATGCGAGCTGGACCGAAATATGCTCCCGAACATCTGCATGAAAAGCTCGACGCGCCCTACAACGCCAACGGCAAGATCGACCGGGTGCAGCTGAGGCGATGTGCCATGGGCGTTTACGGGCCGCCGGGCTTTGCTTGGCGCGCAGCTCCGCCGCGGCGTCGTCTGGCTAACTACTGCTGCCGACTGCGACCGCGAGGCCAGGACGGGGCTCTACGTCTACGAAGCGGACGGCGAGCTGCTCGTTTTCCGCACCGGGGACACATTATATCCTGAACTTTTCCTGCAGCAGGCACGCCCTACGCTTCCGGATGTTCCAAACCATGTCGTCACCGAGGCTGGCCTACCGGCCCAAAGATGATCGCGACGCGCCGCGGCGCCGCGCGATCGGCTTTGAAGAGGTGCTCGCAGGACACGCAAAGCGGAGCTGTCTGCGGGCGTTCAGCGGGCTCTCGCAGCAGCCGTCAGCGCATCGCGCAGCGGTGTCTGCGGGAGCGGCAGCAGGGGGAAGCTGCCGTCATGGACTTCCTGAAGCAGGAATTTTCAACGTTCACGGAGGCTGTCTTCCTACGGGAGGCACGCAAACCCTCGCCGCAGGATTTATGTGCCCCAAGACTGGGCATCATGACAT